>Ga0123357_10003255_pt1:2500-18530 | contig 18530 bp, 14 predicted proteins | sample TergutEmb28metaG_FD_89873 | JGI IMG/M metagenome (GOLD analysis project Ga0123357, IMG submission 89873) | Embiratermes neotenicus P4 segment gut microbial communities from Petit-Saut dam, French Guiana - Emb289 P4 | ecosystem: Host-associated > Arthropoda: Insects > Digestive system...
TGGCGCCCAAGTAAACAGTCACATAATTGTTACATACAGCCTGTCTCTTCTCATTACTTTGTGATTGTTTTGCTCGTAGTTTTGGAAAATGATGTAATTTGCTGTTATGTGTACAAATTGGTTTTATTGATGATTATCTGCATAAATTCAGGGTTACAAATTTTCAAGTTATGTTGTCAGTGACTGACTTAGAATGCTTATTGTGCTGTAGGACTAGAGGTACGTGGTGGGAAATGATGGAATGATTGGTTTTAAAACATTGTGGCTGACCCAGTACAAATGATGACTTCAAAATCTTTTCTAATTATGATCTTGGACTTTTGTTCATGCATAGAATCAGTGTCATAATTATTGTCATTCAGAGTTTCTACAATTTTCTGTCAGTGTTCCTAATTCACCTTAGTGCCCACTTCCATGACAGTACTCTGGTTGGAACCCACAAGCACAAAAGCAAAATTGTATGCAAGAGATAAGGTGTGGCCATGTAAAAACTGCCATATTTTGCTGTGAATTATCTGATTATCAATTAGAATGGAAGTGTGTAATAAATGTAGAGATAGAAAGAGGGGAAAATCAAACGAAGGAATAATTCCAGGTGTTTGATAATGCCTAGTAATGTAATAGACCTCTGAGCAACTTACATGCACTGATATTGCAGTCACTCTCAGATTTATTTATAAAGGGGGCTATTCAGTATGAACTATGTCAGCTATGGTATTTGTCTTCTCCATAATGTCCAGACTGGCTCTGGGGCGCACTCTGGCCTCCACTGGGTACTCTTATTCCTTCCTGGGGGTTGAGCAACTGTGGCATGAAGTTGACCACTCACCCCCATCTTGTGCTGAGGTTAAGCTTTAGGGCCATAATTAAGTGCCCAGTGGCAGTCAATTTTTGGCATCAATGGCTAAGAATGAGTGGAGCTCTGTGTCTGCTCCCACAATGCCTTCATGGTGTTGAGGAAGGGTCATACCAGTTCTGGTAGTGAGAGCGTTCATATTTGTGTGGGGAACAAATCCTGTAAATACTAAATTTCGTAAAACCTTAAATGATGGAAAACTTATGTTATGTGGGGGTACTGTATGTGTAGTTAGTTAGTAAAGGTAATGGTAAAGTTGTCATTGTCTTTGCCATGAATGCATACAGGGGGAGCAGAGGCATAGTTTTGCACATTCTTAACCTCGGTGCTAGATGGTGGAGAGTGGTCAGCATCATTCCCTGGCTGCTTGACCCTGCCAGGAAAGAACTCTGGTACCCATTGAATAGGAGGCTGGGTGGGCCTGTGAGTAAGTCTAGATGTTCTGGAGAACAGAAATATTTTCTGCCTCTGGCAAGATTCAAACCCCAGATTGTTGAGCCCATATCCTAGTCACTACAGACTGTGCTATCCCTGCTTCAGTTACTTAGGCTAGAAATTATATAACCTGAACTAAAACTAAATAGTGTTGTATTATGGCAGTGCCTTGTATTTGCTGTGTATCTGGTTCAGACACTGATTAAGCTGCAAGATAATGTGACTGAAGTTTCTGTGCATCTTTCTTTCTTTCCCTTTTCCCCCCCTCTCCTTTCCTTTCCCCCCTGTCCAAGTGAATACCAGGATAATATGTTGATGACAAACTTCATTTTAAATTGATGCCATATAGTTTATGCTGTTGAAACAGCATTAGTAAGTAACAAAAGAAACAGTAAGTCAGTGCAGAGTGTATAGTGTTAAAAACTTGTTGCTTCCATTACATAAGTAAAGAAGATGTTTTCATGATTACTGTTTTTCCAGCACTGAAGCATATGTGGAAGTGCTTGATGGCTCAAGAGTCCATCCTGAAACCTATGAATGGGCTCGTAAAATGGCAGTGGATGCTTTGGAATATGACGATGAGGATGCAAATCCTGCTGGAGCTTTGGAAGAAATTCTGGAAGCTCCTGAGAGACTGAAAGACTTGGATTTGGATGCTTTTGCTGAAGAATTGGAACGCCAAGGCTTTGGTAACAAGAGTATAACATTGTACGATATTCGAGCTGAGCTGAACCATCGGTATAAAGATTTGCGCAGCCCTCGTACAACACCAAATCCAGAAGAATTGTTTGATATGCTCACCAAGGAGAATCCAGAGACCTTTTTCATAGGAAAGATGGTTCTTGCTACCGTAATAGGTATGAAATTAATAGAGTATTACTTCTGTAAATGATCTTCTGTTCATACATTGCGACTTGTGATTTGTTATTTTGTACTCTCAGATATCTTTTTCATCCTGTGTATGAAGAAGCTTTACCAGAGGGTAGACAGAAGTCCAAGCTGTAAATCTAGTCAGTTGCAATGGCAGACAGATATCTGAGTTGTTAGTGAGATTGTGTGTGGGCTGGATATGTGAGGTGGAATTCTGGCAAGGGTGAGGATTAGTCTCATTTTCATACTGACTTGTGTGCTCACCCTAACTCCCATTCAGTGGGTACTTGCATCCCTTTTGCCAAGGTCATTTACAGTTTGGTAGTTAGGTAGTTGCTTCATATTCAGGACTTGCTGGTTTTGAATGATTGCATGAAGATAAGTGATCATGGGTGGAGGATTGTCATAGCTTGCCATAATCCCTCCAGGCAGTAAGAACAATACAATACAATACTTTATTATTTATAATATATAATATTTTTAGTTTATTATAAATCAGGCTCACCGTCATCACTCATAACTGAATTGTTATCCGTCACCCAGTCACTATCATCTTTATCTTCACCATCGTCCTCCCATAGGTGTGGATTAGAACCGCGAACTAATTTTTTTTCATTTAAGAAATCGGCAAAAACTAGTGCGGATTAGATTCGGGTGCGGATTAGATTCGGTTGTGGATTAGATTTGAGAATATATGGTAAGTGACCATTGAGTAAAACTGATCATTTACTTCATCTAGTGTCGAGTTCCTGAAGGCTGTATTGCCTTTATATTCCATCTGGTATGCTGCATAGATGTGAATCTCACATTCAGCAATGAATTTCAAGTATGTAAAATTTCTTGAAACCATTTTTTTTTTTTTCTCTCTCTCTTCTGTGATGTTGGACAGAGACATGTGTCAAAAGATGTGCAGTGATCTGTGAGAAGGGTTAGTTAATATCACTGCCACCGTCTGAAGAATATATGAATGTGTGCGGCGAACTGGTTGCATACAAGCACGCAATGAAAGGTGTACATTTCTTCTCTCTTCTTTTCTTCTTCCACCTCAGCTCTTCAAATAAAAATGCTCACTGAAACATTTATACATTTTTGTTTATGCCTGCTGTCATAATTGAATCTTGGTGTGAATGAGATTTTCTGCACTCATCCAGACTGGCCCTGGATCTCACCCAGCCTCCTGTACAATGGCTACTAGGTATCTTTCCTTGGGGTAGTGACAGTGACCTCCCACTCTCACCTAGCGGCAAGGTTAAAGAAAGAGCTGAGCTATATCTCTGCTCCCCATCTGGGCCTTCATGGCATGTTTTGAAGTGGGCTTTATGTACTAGCAGGGAGTATGTGCACGTAGTGGTCTGAAGTAGCAAACATATTTTATGTACTTGTAAAGATGAAGGTTCATGCGTATTTATACACTGCACCCTGAAGATATGTAGGGGGTGTGACTGTTGAGATCTTTGTGTATTCTGTCTCTCAGCAGCAGATTGAGGTTAATGATCAGTTTCATCCTGTGGCTGCTTCTTGTCAGTGTCCATTGTATAGAAGTGGTGGCAAGGAGGAGAAACTGACCTGTTGCCAGATATCAGAACCTGTTTGTACAGTCTGTGATCAGTTACTGAATGAGCTGTCCTTGCTCTCATTTGATACAATAGCAGTCTTGTTGGTGTCACAGCATACAGTTATTTTTCACTTCTTTATATCTAGTCATGGTTGAAATCATTTCCATTTTCTGATGTGTCTGTATTGTTTATTACATGATGTAGCATACACATATGGAAGATAAAAAAACATACAATTTAATGAGACAAATGCCAGGAAAGAGACTGCTTAGGCAGTGTACATGTAGACAGTGGATAATATTGCAATAGACATTACAGAAGGAAGGTTCGAGAATGTTGGTATAATTCATGTAACATGGAATATTATCCATTTGTGAGCTGTTGTGCATACAGTAAAGAGATACCAGGTTTCATAAAAGGTGGGAAATTGCTTTACTGGCTTAGTGAATGTTGGCTCACCATATGGAACTCACCTTGATTAAGGTAAAGAGTTGCTCATTAATAGGTATTTTATAATGAAGTTTGTGTTCAGGAATAGAGATGATTTATTTCAACTGGTTGTTTTAGGTATATCTCATAGAAAACCTCAAGGTGATCAACTGGATCAAGCCAATCCTGTTCGTAATGATGAAACTGGACTTTGGCAATGCCCATTTTGCTTGAAAAATGACTTCCCTGAACTCTCTGAGGTATGTTTAATTCTGTAACTATTTATGTGCTCCAAAGATCAAGTGAACTGTTATGTATGTCAGCTTGACTGTTGGCATAATAGTCGTATTTATCTCCGGTAGGTGTTAGCTGTCTCAGATGCCACTGTTTTATTTTGAAAAGGATTTCCTACTTTTGAAGAGCATTCAAAAATACAGAATATCTCTTTGTATGAGCAGTACCTTATTGCTGCTGCAGTTTGGGAAATACAGGCCACTGCCTGTGTTATGATGCAAGGAAACAATTCTGTCTAGTATGTTTAAATTTGTCCATATTGTCGTGAGTTTACAGCAGCTGTTGAAGGAAGTGTCCTTTGTATATATAAACTTCTATTTTAAGTTTCTTGAAAGACTCCTCACACATTTATATTTGGTCAGTGTGATAGCCACAAAGAACAACATGGAGCTTTCATTCAGTTTTTTATGGTGTATACTGGTGCATTGTCTTTCAGGAACTGTTAACAGTAATTCTGCCTTCCATTATTTATTCAAAGAAGGGCGTGAAAATTTTGTGTTGTTCAGACATGCTTTGTAGATATGCAGTCACCTTATGGCACAGGTGGTTTGAAATTGCTTGGCATAACTGGATGATAATGGCCATGACTTCTGTTAATGAACCAGTTTCCTTGTGCAGAGTTTGTTCTTATGAAGTCCCACAGAAAGAAATCAAATGGATTATTGTCTGGGATGTGGGGGTGGCAAGACGTCTACATTTATGACATCTTGAAAAATGATGGGACTGTACTTGAAGACCAAATGTTTTGTGCAGAAAATCAAGGGCAGTCTTAATGTCTGCTGTCTTGATGCATTCCAGTTGCCTTAAGTTTGCAGGATAAAACAGCTAAGCATGTGGCCAGATATTGGAATTGGCCATTTGATCAAAGTAGAATGACCCAATCATTGTGTAGCTTGATATGACAACCCATACAATAAGTTTGTCATCTTCAGTTTCTCATAAAACTGGTGTGAATGTTTCCTGGTCCACAGTTGAATGCATTTTTGACATCTTCATCCAAATGGAAATGAGCAGCAACAGAGAACCATGTGTTATGGTTTTTTCAGACTGAGAATTGTAGCCTCTTTTCTGTGGCACACTCGACAAACAGAGCAGATATGAGGGCAGAGTGGCTAACTTGAAGACCATGAAGTTCCAAGTTGCTGCTGTTGTTGTTACTAACCTACACACACTTGCTGCTTTGCTAGTCTCAGGGTCCACATTGTCTGGGGTACAGACATGTGGTATATGAGTGCTTTTTCACCCCAGTACTGAACATCATCTTCAGAATGCTTCTTGAGTCTACCCAGAAAAATCTCTGTGTTTTATACAGTAACACTTCCTTCTGCAAAGTCAACATGACTTGCTTGCTGTTCGTTAGTGTCCAGTTGTCGGCTGTCTACGAGAATTACATGCTGCAGTTGTGTTGCTTTGCTCCCAACTGGAGTAATTTCCAAGAGCTATTGCATGTAGCAGCAAAGTTTGAAATTTGTTCCTAATGTGGGATACTTTGCAGTATCATAAATTGGTAACCAATTTGATGTCTGAATTCTATCCTTGGTTACTGTAGCAGAGGTGAGGTGTCCCACCTTGCTTTAGAACCCATATTAAGATGTAGGCCTATTTTGTGAGTCACATGAAGTCATCTAAAATGTTGCATGGTTATTCACATTCTTTCACCTTGCTTGACAAGTAAAGATAGAGATGTTTGGTAAGACTAAGTGAAGGTTCATGCAACCTGTTTACTGAAATAGTTGGCATATGATTTCGTTGCGTAGATATTGTTACAGAAATAGCATAGGAGTTATTAAAACTATCTGGTTCTGTAGGTATGGAATCACTTTGATGCTGGAGGTTGCCCAGGTCAGGCAACAGGCATCAGGTTACGGCTTGATAATGGAATATCAGGTTACATTCATATAAAAAATTTATCGGACAAACATGTAAGCAACCCAGAAGAGAGAGTGGTCAGGGGTCAAACCATTCATTGTCGCATCACCAAGATTGATGTGGAGAGGTTCTCTGTGGAATGTACATCAAAAAGCTCAGACCTTGCTGACAAAAATCATGAGTGGAGGTAAGAATATTTGGGTAACATCATCCTGTTGTGCTAGTTGATGAGTATTGATTTATTATCCAGACAAACACAGCCCCTGAACACTGTGTGTTCTTTTATTTCCTCTTCTGCAACATGTTTTTGCCATTTGGCCATCATCAGGCAGAAACACAAGTACATAATTGGATAAGTATGTTGTAGAAGAGGCCTCACATTTAGCATGATAAAATACATAAATTAGCTATTCTCCCCAGTAAAGGATAGGCATATGTGAAGATTCAGTGTAATGCAATAAAAGATAATTTATATCATATATGAAACTGTAAGTGGTAATATATTATGATTATCATTATTATTGATGACCTTACACAGCTCCAGTGGATTTACAGATTATTTCTTACAGCACCATACTACCAACCAAGGTCATGTCAAACATAGCAAGTTGCATGGTTCAGACTTTCACATGTTGCCGTCATAACATGTAGCAATCTCATCCTCAGAATCCACAATACTTCTGGTTTTAATTCAATTTCAACTCATATTTTACATGTTTATTATTCCTTGATTTGGAATAATAGCTAATTCATGTATTTTCTCATGCTAATTGTGAATGAGAGGCTTCTTCCATAGCATACTTTTCTGATTATGTGTGCGCATTTCTGCCTGATGATGGCCGTATAGAACAGCTGAAACATGTACAGAAGCAAATAAATATACAGTGTTCAAGTGTTGTGTTTTTCTGCGTAATATATTGACATGGAGGTAAGAAATTTTCCTGTCTTTTACTTCTTCATACTCAGGATTTATTCCTACCTTCCACCCTCTCAATCAAGAAGAGTTGGAGATTTGTCATTGCTGCGAGACAAACTGCAATAAGATGACAGTTGCTTTTTAGGTCTTCTTACTTTCACAGCTAGTCTTGCTTTATCCTTCTGTTATGACAGTGTGTTGTGATGAGATTGTTCATTGACATTTTGGAGAACCTGGCTGTCTCCCTCTTCACCAAACCACTGCTGGTACTTTGTTCTGAAGTTGAACACAGCCCTGTTTCCCAAAATATTTACACTCTTCCAAACTACAGTCATTTTATCAGCAGAGGGTGGGAAAGCTAAGCTAATTGATTGTTACTTTCAAAGAAATGTTTATCTTTCTCATACAGCTAGCATCACTTATTAAGAATTTCAAGATGAGTGATGCCTCTTTGCTCCCTTGTGTAGTGAAATTCAACAGGTGCTTGGTTTTTTTAATTTCAGTATAAGAGGGGTTGTTTTTATATGGGGTAACATATAAAGTGTGTAATGACTCTTTGGGGTCAAGAATTTAATTACATTTATTTGGAGTTCTGTTACTGAGAGGTGTAACAAATGAAGGTCTTGTTGTACCTAATTGTAATTTTGGTGCACTACTCCTGCCCACCCTTCTTTAGAGGATAATGTTTTTCCCGCCCTAATCTTCACTGCTGTGTAGTTGATGAATTGACATTTTATTATTAATCTTTGCTTATGCCGTTTTAAATGGCAGGTGTTTGCTGTGGCTGGAGCACTGGTTCAGTTCAGTTGCCCATTGCTTGACAATGCTTACTCTTCTAGGCAAAAAGGATGTACATTTTATGGGACTACTTTTTCCAGTTTGTCCATGAAAGGTTAAATAAACCAAACACCAATGTACCTTCTCTGATTTTTATATCTGTAGAGATATGCAGAGTTGTGATAATTTGATGCATTTTTTTTAACTCTTCAATTATATTGTATACTTCTAGACCACCTAAAGATCCATTCTATGACAATGAGTCAGAAGAAAGAGACATAAAAAATGAAGAAGATGCAAAGAAGTTGAAACAGCGCCAGACATATATCAAACGTGTTATAGTTCATCCATCATTCCATAATATTTCGTTCAAGGAAGCAGAAAGACTCATGGATCAAATGGATCAAGGAGAGGTTATCGTAAGACCATCCAGCAAGGTTAGACACTTGATCCTATAGTATCAAGCCAGATTTTGGCTGTGAAGCCCAGTTTTCACATAGTATGAAGAGGAAGTTGATGTTTCTGTTGTTAGCTGAACATCTTAGCAGTGAAATCACAATTGTCAGTGTTGCATTGTTAATGCTTATGTGTATGGGTAAATTATTTTATTTTGTTATTTAACTGGGCTAATGGTGCTCTAGACTTGTGTTTTTTATATACCGATTACAGGCTGTATTGAATCAGATTTTTCATATTTATTCCTCCACTGAATGCCAGATTAGTACCTTTATGTCAATGTGACTACAACCTTACAGTTTCACGTACATACTCTCTGTATCATAACTGCACAGGTAGGTAAGTGGGTGGACGGATAGGTAGATAGGTATGTAGGTAGGTAGGTAGATAGGTAGGTGGACAGATGAATGGATTTCTTTTTAAAACTTACAGTTACATATTAATTTGAAGAGTATTTTACACTACATGAAAAACTAAGTTTCCACAGTTGTATTTTCAAAATATGTATGATTGAATGCTATGTTATTTCTCTAAAATTATACATGAACCGCCTGATGATGGCCACATGTGGTGTCCAACATGTGTTGCATTAAGACGTGTAGTAGAATGCAGACAACATGGTGTGTTTAGTCTGTGTTGTTTCTGTAGAACAACAGGAATGTACCAAGTAAAAAGAAAGTCATTGATAGCCATCTTGTCATAGTGAATTGTTTTGTATATATGTTAGAGAGGGTAGTGAAAACTACTGGCCTCATGTCCCACTTTTCTGTATCAGGTATAAATATTTATGATCATACTGTATTAACCCTTTGACGCCTAACGACCACTATAGCACCGCTAACCTCTAAACGTTGCATTTTATATATTTATTCAACAATACAGGTACTGAATATTTTAAACATGGTATATACTCTCCGTTTTATTCTCTTCAAAATGCAGTTTGTTTCATAATTCTAATGTATTTTGTTCCTGTTTTATTCACATTTTATATACAGGATGTGCTAAAATTTAAAAAAATAATTCTGGCGCCAAAAGGTTAATGGCTTAGTGTTTACCCTGCAAATAACATGATTAGATGGACACTTGTAATTATGTTCTGTTCAAATAGTTTAAAAGGAGTTGATATTTTACGCAAGTTGTAGAGCTGAAAATATTTTATTTCGGTTTTGTTTGTGTTTGAAACAAACTGTCAGTTCAACATTTTGCCTCATTCTAGGGTTCAGATCATCTGACAGTAACATGGAAAGTGACTGATGGTGTATATCAACATATTGATGTACGAGAAGAAGGCAAAGAGAATGCATTCAGTTTAGGTCAGTCATTATGGATTAACAATGAAGAATTTGAAGATTTGGATGAAATCATAGCACGCTATGTGAATCCAATGGCAGCACATGCTCGAGATCTACTGTCATTCAAGTATTATCGAGATACTGAAGGACTTAAAGATAAAGCGGAAGAAATACTTAAGGAAGAGAAGAAGAAGAATGCCTCAAAAATACATTATGTGTTAGGCGCTTGCAAGGTAGGGCACTGTGATTTTAATGTTTTATCTTATGGTGTGTAGGATTCTAATTTGAAGTAAATTGTTTAAGGAAGTTCTTTGTGGTGCAAAATTTCATTCATTGAAAGATTATGGTAGGATCGGTGAATTATGTTAGATGCATGATGGTGAACTTTAAGGGTCTTGCCAAAAGGGAACCCACTATTTATTTTCCTATACTTCGTACAATAGATGAGGGATGTAATTGTGTTGAGTGTTACTGACAGCAGCCTGGATAAGTGAAAGTCAAGTGAGATATGTACTGTATGTGCCCCATCTGTTTCCAGAACCAACTGCAGTTGTCTTTGAAAAAATTGTGTATGTAACACCTGTGTGTACTGATTACAGCTTCACCTCTAGAATTGTTTTTTTTTTTCCCCCTGCAAACCATATAGTCCAGAAAACCCATTTCTAGAGTATAGTTACCAGTACCATATACAAAATATGGCAAAAGTGAGTTAGAATTTGGTCCGTCCGATGTTGTCGCTCTGCTTAGTAAAGCCTTAACGAGCTGAAGAAGACTTGGGTGGAGATGACAGCATGCACAGTATCTCCGAGGAAAAGTGGTCTATGAGGATATGGAAATAATAGTTAATGTGCAATGTATCCCCAAGAAAAGTTTATTCACCAGTATAAGAAGACAAAAACAACATGCAGCATTGCATGTAATGGAGGCAGTAACTGTGTCTCCTTCGTTGCATGAAGAATTGCTGTTGCCCATACATACATATTCTGTTGCACATAGTGTGCTTCATTTATACGAAAACTTGTATTATCTGTAAACCATATGGTTTGCAGAACTGTAGCATTTTCTTCAGATGTCTTAGAAATTGATTACAAAATGTCATGCTCCCATCCCAAGGGGGTTTATGTGCAAGATTTTCTGATATTGTGACTCTTTTATTTTATTGACAAAATGCATCATAGTGCATACCCATAAATTTTCCTGTGGTTCAGATTTTGCCTGACTTTGACACTAAACTAGAAGAGCATCAGCAGTCAGGTAAAATGTTTATGCTGGCAGAGTACTTGTCTCTTGCGAATGCCTTCTTGTTAAGTACTACTGCATGATATCATCTGGGAGAGAGAACTGTCCCACGACTGCACTGATCACTGAATTCACATATGATATTTTTCACATGCTGTAATGAATAAGTACAGTTAAATATGGTTCAGCATTTAGGTAATACCATGTATGATAAACCATTACTGTGTTTTGTAAGACTGATTTCCAGTTCTAAATTCCTGTGTTTGTGACTGACTACTGATGGAAAAAAGTCCTTGGGAAACTAATAGTTGTGCTTCTGCTCATTAAATTCCCATGTTTATGGACCTGAAAGTACATTACTAACTTTACAAGTGTCTGCGCATTAGGTACATTTTCCAATATTATAGACATGCCAGACACATTTGAAGATGGGTATTTAACACATTGGGCTTTGGCAATTTAGCCCGCATTGGTGACATGACTTGGCTTGGAACTTTATTTTGTTCCCAAGTATTTTTGTAAAGATTTTACCTGTTAAAACCCATTACTGATTATTTTTTCTTTTTTTTTTAAGATTACTTCGAACTCAGAGCTGGGCATTTCTGCACACAAGTACATTATTGGCATAAATGTTGTGTCCCTCATTCATGGTAGAACATCTTCTGTCTTTAATTAAACACATACATTAATTGTTAAGAAATGTAATTCAGTATTTTGCTTTGGAAATATTTAATAATTTAAATGCAGAATTTGTGTTGCTTTTGAATTGTGAGAGGAAAATATTAAAACATGTCAGTTTCAGAAACTACCCTGTCAAGTACTGATATATTAAAAATTGTCAGACAGTGAGTTACGTATCTTGGTCACCTGCACTTAAAATAATTTCCATTACAGATTGAGATCATGCTGCTCTTTCTACCTCACCCTTAAACTTCCATAATATACACAAATGTATATACATGTAGTCATATTGTTTATTCTACAGGATATATATATATATTTTGTTATTTTGTATAACACTGATTTTACTGTTACACTTGCACACATTACTCATCTTGTTCGCAGCATAACATTATATTTAACACTTTTCAGAGTTACCCTGGGAAGTTCATGTTATCATACCTTCCACGCACAAGGTTTCGTCATGAATATGTCACCGTAACGCCAGAAGGCTTCCGTTTCCGACAACGAGTATTTGATTCCATTGGCTCACTCTTTCGATGGTTTAAAGACAATTTTCGTGAACCTATCCCGGGTACTCCTAGCACACCTAGAGGAATGGCAACTAGCAGGACACCATATCATGGAACACCTAATGTCAACCTTGCTGGTACTATTGTTATTTCTGTAACTGAAAAGTAGTAAGTTGCTGTGTGATACACTGAAGGCTGTTGTACTCATATACACAGGACAAGATTTGTTATCTGTGAGTGTAAGGTGTGTGTAATTGGACGTGTGTCTGTATAACTGTGGAACTAAAGTGTCTGCTGTACCAGAGCTCACATTTAACCAATGTGTTGTATGAAATTTACGATGGCAAGTTTGATTCAAAAGTATGTAGAATGTTAAATTTAAATTGTTTTGATTTCAGGAATGAATCCTGAAGCAATACAGCGTGTTGCCCAGGCACTACCAAACCACATGCTTCATAGTCTGTCGCAAGTGGCAAGCCAGACACCACATTATCCTCATACACCTGGAGGTGGAGGCTATGGGGCTAATATGCACACTTACCATAACACTGTAAGTGCCCGCTATGTCATCTGCATTAAATTGTATGGAATCTTGCATAATAGGTTGGCATATTAGTAATACTGTGGATATGTATTTGGTAGGTATCCAGTTCAAATCTCAGTGGGGATGTTGGCTGTTATCATTTTATTTGTCATTTTTGTCTTTGATTGTAGTGCCTTGAGGTAGGTATTGACTTCTGATGTGGAAACATCACCTTGAAGTAACTTGAAAATCTGTTAGTCATGACGTCTGGAGTGGCAAAACTTCCTGGATAGAGGTAGTTGGAAACCAAGAAAGTGTTGACAGAGTTGTATTAATGGGTGTTATGAAAATACAGTGTGAAGGTATGATCTGGATTGATTTTCCCAGGATCATGTATATGGTAGTATATAGTATTTAGGCACACATGCTCACTTGTGATTCTGTTCTCAGGATGCGGTACATGTAATGTGTGGCATGGTTGGGGAAGTGGGAAGTGCATACAGTGGTGGAAACTTTTGAGAGTATGGTCCAGTTTCGTGACCTAACAGTCTAGGGAGAGTAATGTTAACCCAACAAGGCAGTTCCTTATATCTGCCATTATAGTGACTGAATGTGTACCAGTAGACTCTGTGCTGCATCTTAAAGTAGTTACATAGCTGCTGGTTGTTGAGGGATATTGACACTACAAATTACAGCATGTTTTTGTGGTCTTAATGCTTCTGGTCTACTAATGGTATATCTAAGAAATGCAAGAAATTATTTTTTTTTTGTAGTCGGCAATCTCTAAAGGTTGTTAGGCAACAGATGTGACTGCTCTGGTTGTGACTGTGTGTCACATCACCTAATAATTTTGACTGTAGATGAGTGTGATGCATATAATGTGTCATTGTTGTATCTATTGAAGCTGAGAGTGATGTGCCTTATGAACAAGAAGAAATAATAAATGAAAATGAACAAAAAGCTGAGAATGCATAACCGTCTCTCACTGCATACTGTCACTGAATTGCAAGTGGAAATTGACTACTAAGTTGCAGCAAACCAAAATATAAATAGCTGGAACAGGCAGCCCATCATTAATGTTTCTGATGCTTTTTATTATTTTTTATAAAGTGGCAGTTGATGTGCTTGTTGAGGGGACTGTCAGGTATGTGGGCATTTTGATGCAGAGCCTGGGTCTTGCGTAAGGAACTGGTAATCAGTAACAAAGCAAATGTTGCACTTCACATATGTGTGTGTGTGCGCGCGCGCGTGCGTGCGTGTGCGCGCGCGCGCGTGTGTGTGTATATATATATATATATATATATGCTAATTTGTACCATGCACAAACCATAAAGAGTTATTTTCCTAGGGTTGCCTGTATTGAAACGTACATTTTGTAACCAGATAATAACACAAAACTAACTGCAAAGCATTTATAAATATATACATTTCAGTGGGGCCCAAACAGCCTCCTGTTCAATGGGGACTGGTGTTTTTTTTTAGTCCCTGGGTGTAAAGCAGCCGGGGCATAAAGCCGACCACTCATCTCCATCTAGTGCCGAGGTTAAGAATGGTTGAAGTTATACTCCACTGTTTCATATGCTTTTGTGGTGTGCACATAGACAGCTTTACTGACAGCCATGAACGTTGTGAGATTGTTCTAAAACTTTGGGAACCTGTCATACACGGAGAATATGCATTGATAGATTGATGATAATTGTAATATACCATCCTTATTTGCTGTGCTAAATCTGGGTAAAGAAAGAAGGAACAGGAAAAATGTCAAATAAAGAATGAAGAAGGGGGAAGTTGTTGCTGCAAGAGCTGATGGCAGTGTGATCATGCAATGGCAAAGGGGGGGAAAAAAGAATGCCATTTCCACATTCTCTGACCTTGTAGTGGCAAATGGAACTGTTGGATTGGTTTTGTGTCATGAAACCTGACCATAACAGGTTAACAGCATGTTTTTTCATTGTGCAGGTCTGAAAAGATCATTAACTGCAGCCATTATAGAAAGGAAAAAGGGGAATATAGTGGGTTAAAAATTTTCAACTGTATTAAGTATTAAATTCCACATTACATACTTTATTTACAATGGATTGAGTCCTTCAAACCATTTTAGCTGCAGAAATGGCCTGATAGAAGCCCTAGTTCTGATAGAGGAACCTCAGATTTGAAATACTTTGGTTAGAATACTCATTCAGTTTTCCGCCGAAAGAGCGTTGGGTAAACGCTTCCCCAAGAATACTGTAACAGTACAGATGTCAGAACCACAAAGGAAAGTGTTTCATTTTTTGTTGTAAGAGGGGGAAGAGAAGAGACTGGAGACACCTTATTTTCTTCCTTACACTGAGGTGGATCTGTGCTTTGAGACCTGCTTCCAGGTGTTGTGCACAAAATGAAATTTCTGCAAGTGAAGTGAAGTGAGTGTCCGTTGTGTCAAGAGATAATATGAAATGTGTGTAGAAGCTTATACTGTTACAAAATTTTTCATGGAAATTCAATAAATTCACCTTGTTAGTTTAGGAAATGTGTTAAAACCATTCCATAGTGTTGTGGAGTTGTGATTTAAAAACTGTCTTCCGGCTTTAAAATAGGTCTCTTACAAACAGTGTATGAAAATTTGGACTTGTATCTGTGGACTTTGCATAAGATGAGGATTGTTGTTTGTTAATGTGGGTGTTGAAGTTTTGGCTTCTCTAAAGGCAATAAGTTTCTTTATCAGCTAATTATTAAGGAACTTTTGGGGGGAAATCTTGTTTTATGGAGTTATTTGTGATTGTGATATTTCTGCTGATCAGTATATCTTGTATTTTTAATATGTGTGTTATTTTCAGCCATACACACCTTCAGGACAGACACCATTCATGACTCCATACCACACCCCTCATGCCACTCCACGGTATGGCCAGCAGACACCTTCTCACCATCCAGCTCATCACACCCAAGGATTTTTGCACCCTGGTTCTGTCACACCATCGCCACCATCACATAGGACACCCCCTCACAGGGTTGTACACACCCCCCATACACCTCATTCAAGGTATATACAATAAGTTTTGTAATAATTTTACTTGTTGTACAAAGGATGCTCTTAACCCTTTGAAGCCTAAAGACCCCTATAATGGTCATACCGCACCGCTAACCTCTAAACGTTGCATTTTATGTATTTATTCAAGAAGTACAGGTACTGAATATTTTAAACATGGTATATACTCTCTGTTTTTTTCTCTTCAAAATGCAGTTTGTTTCATAATTCTAACATATTTTGTTCCTGTTTTATTCACATTTTATATACAGGATGTGCTAAAATTTAAAAAAATAATTCCGGCACCAAAAGGTTAAA
>Ga0123357_10003256_pt1 | contig 18522 bp, 10 predicted proteins | sample TergutEmb28metaG_FD_89873 | JGI IMG/M metagenome (GOLD analysis project Ga0123357, IMG submission 89873) | Embiratermes neotenicus P4 segment gut microbial communities from Petit-Saut dam, French Guiana - Emb289 P4 | ecosystem: Host-associated > Arthropoda: Insects > Digestive system > Gut ...
TCTGCTTTTCAACTTTGCTTTAGAGTACACCATTAGGAGGGTTCAGGTAAACAAGGATGGCTTGAAACTAAATGATACACATCAGATTCTGGCTTATGCCGATACTGAGAGGAAGCATACATACTCTACAGGAAAACGCAAAAGCTTTAGTAGCTGCTACTAGGGAGAATGGACTGGAAGTAAGTGCAGATAAAGTTAAGTACATGGTTATGTCTTGAGATCAGAATGCAGGATGATATCACAGTGTGAGGATTAGTAATAGTACCTTCGAGAGGGTGGAAGGTTTTGAATATTTGGGAACAACTTTAACAAATCAAAATTCTATTGCAGAAGAAATTAAGAGCAGACTGAGGTTAGGAAATGCTATCATTAGATGCAGAATCTTTTGTCTTCTAGGTTGCTATCCAAAAATTTAAAGATCAAGATATAGAGAACTGTAATTTTGCCTGTTGTTTTGTATGGGTGTGAAACTTGGTCGCTGACATTGAGGGAGGAAAGGAAGCTGAGGTTGTTTGAGAATATGGTGTTGAGGAGAATATTTAGACCTAGGAGGGACGAGGTAACGGGGAAATGGAGGAGAGTGCGTAACGAGGAACTAAATGATGTACTCCTCACCCAATATTGTGCGGGTGATAAAATCAAGAAGAATGAGATGGGCTGGGCATGTGGCACGTATGGGTGAGGATAGGGCGGCATATAGGCTCTTGGTAGGGAAACCGGAGGGAGAGAGATCACTGGGGAGACCTAGGCATAGATGGGTGGACAATATTAGGATGGATCTCCAGGAGGTGGGATGTGGGTATATGGACTGGATTGGGCTGGCCCAGTATAGGGACAGGTGGTGGACGCTTGTGAGTGCGGTAATGAACCTTTGGGTTCCATAAAATGCGGGGAATTTCTTGACTAGCTGCAAACCAGTTAGCTTCTCGAGAAGGACTCTGCTCCATGGAGGAAGTAAATATGTGAAGAGAGTGAAACCAGAAGTAGCATTCTGCTCAGGTGAAGAGGAGAGAAGGCAGCATGTGCTTTGTTGTAGTACTTGTGAAAACAGCTCATAACAGGCAGCAAGAACATGGAAGTCAGAATTTGAAATAACAGTTAAAGACGTCTATGAATATGTGATGATAGTTTCACAATTAGGGGTTTAAGAGAGATAAAACTGTTATTGCTACATGGCTATCATTGTTTTGAGTCTGATGACATACAGTCTTGTCAACTTAGGACTGGCAATGTTATGGATGATGGTTGAATATGAAGTAAGGGATGAAACAGGGTGCACATTTCTGCATGCTTTTTTTTTTCTTCTTATATGCATCTTGAGTGTTCTGTACAGTAGTGTGCAGCCATGTTACATTTGTAGTAATTTCTGGTGTAAAGATTGGTTTATTTTCTTCTTTGAAAATCTTAGTTCATTGATTTTTTTGAGACTGGCAGTCATATTTCATCATCCATGGCTACAGCAGTGACAGCTGGAGAATTAAGGTTGACAGTTGAAATTCCATTTGTCTGACCAATGAGAAGACTTCAATCAAAATCTTATGGCTGATTCTTGTACTCATGTACCGCAAACTCACATCTGGAAAAGGTCAGGTCACCACACTGAATTTCAGTTTAGTATTTCACAGACTAAGAATTTAAGAGGGATATTGAGTTCCACAAGTTGCAGGGTGCACTCATTGATGGATCTTCATCAAGACAAGCCAGTCATCCTTAACACCCTTAACAGGAAATAAACATGTAAAATTCCACTATATGTGCCTGCCAAATGAATTACACAGTCAACAGCAATTCATGTGATGAATAAAAGTTCACCCTAGAACAGGCCATGAAGGTGCACAGGGGGAGTAAATGTATAGTTCTACTCTTCCCTTAACCTCAATGTTAGATACATACCAATTTTGATTATACTTAATTCTTTGTCTCATCACTGTTTTGTGTCTTACTTTATTCTGACAGTATTTCCAGTATATTTCATTTTAGAGGCTGACACTATAGAGTGGTGGGGACTGAAGAAGCAGATAAACCTATCACCTGGTATTTTATTGTGACAGTCTTGTGATAAACACTACCAACTATTATCAAATACGAAGTACACATAAAAACTTAGTACACATACTTTTGCAGTATACTTACCCTGCTCGCAGTTACATAAATATTCCCTGCTTGTAGAAGTAAGAGAAGAACTTGCATGTTATCACATGCCTAATAGTAATGCAAAAAAATTGGCAACACAGTGGTTAGACAGCATATGCTTACTACTTACTCTCTGTTATGCTTCTTTGATGTAACAGTCATCGTTTCATACATGGAGGAAATAAGTGCAATACCCATTTGTGCTTTCCTACCTGATGATGATGATAATAATAATAATATATTTAACTGCAAAATGGGCTGTCGCCTGGTGGCAGTGGTTATTATGTATGTACATAAATATGAAATAAGGATCTAAGAAATTTAAGTTGGGAGGGCTACATGAGAAGCATGCAGTAGCACCTTGGAGTCTTGGGAACCATCTGAGCATTTGTTTATAGAGACAGGGAAACCAAGAAAACCTGTGCCGAGGTGGCCGGTCGCAGGACCTTCCGGATACTGACCTCTAGCTGACAATCCGGCAACCAAAGTATGTAAGAGAGCAATACACACATAGTAAAACAATACACGAGGTAACAAAAATATACACAAGATAAAACACAGTTCACGAAAGACCAAATGCAGTTAGCTGCAATGCACATAGTACAGGCAACACAAGGGGAAGAAAGTAGTGTACCTCGTTTCTAATATTGTTACTCCACAGTTATTGCACACCAATTTTAACATGACCTTCACTTCACTTCACTTCACCACCCATAAATACCCTTCATGGTATGCCCTGATTTACCCCCCTTCATTGCAGTACATGGCACCTCACTTCACTACACTTTTTGGATAGTTTTCAACACACATTTCCTTCAGTTCACCACATTAATTATTTTCCTAACCATCTTTCTAAAACATTTGGTTTACAGGGGAGAGTCCCTAAAATTTCTGCAGGTAACCAGTTTCAGAGTCAAATGGTCCTATTCATCCATCCTTTGCCTCCTGTTCCTGATTTTCCGTTCGTGATCAACCCTGCTCAGATAGTTGGGCCGTTGTAATCTGTCACCTATAGCCTTCCACGCCTATTCTCCAGAGTATGCTTTGAAGAGAGCACATGTGCGTGATATTTTTCTACGCTGCGACAAAGTTTCCCAGTTATGTCCCACATTCCTCTGCTGGTACACACCTACTGAACTACAGGGCATCACACCTTAATATTCACTGGCGTGAAAACCTGAGATAAACATTTTGTCTTCACATGGGAATTTTATCCACAAACACTTCAATAATCCCATATTACATAAATATTTTGTACGTGATTTCTCTCGTTTGAGTACTAGGTCTGTTTTCAGTATAGAATAAGCTTTGAGTTACTGTCAATGTGGATGTTCCTCTTATGTTCATGCACAGATGGTAATAATGCATTTAAATTTACCCATTATTGAAATTGGACTGTTATTTCCTACAATTCACAATGAACAGAACGTCCTTCTTCATAGACCAAAACACATGGTACCTTTAATAGTTTTAGAGTCTAGCGGTTTCTGCGTTGGAAGATGATATTGAGGGAATGATGTCAACAGGAAATTCCATGCAGAACTTAAAACCCTACTTTCCTGTTACAGAAATTTCTACTCCAACAGATTATTCTCTGGAAACACTACATTAATGCAGGGGCTACTTTGAAAGAGATCATGATTAATAACATTTATCTGATACACAGTGTTTTAATTCATCAGTCTCAGAACTTTTTGAACAGGCCTTGTACACTAAGCAGATATTTAGGTCAACCATTTCAGATGTACCTCCTCACAGGATCATTTGCCTTCATGATTGTTGTTCTCATTGAGACAGAACATAGTGGCAGTAGCAGTGGCCATATTACTGGGTAATGTAGCATCAGCAAGTGGTGACTAAGCCATGCTCTGCTCAGTATACTGGCCTGAAAAGGCTGCTGTCAACATTTCTTGATCCACCTTCCTCTCCACCCTCTAGGTTTATAATCCCATGCTATCTCTTGGCTAATTCCTTAACAGTTTAGAGTATAACTTCTGCATCTGTAATGTTGACCTTCAGTATACTTATTTTGTTTCTTGAAAGTTTTTAATTTCTCACTCATCTGTTCTGTCCCTGTCATTGAAGTCCCCTACATTAGGGGCCTGGCTGCTTAGGAAACCAAATTTTGTATAATGGTGTGTACTATTATCAGCATAATTATTACACTGTTTTTGTGATAGTCATTCATTCATTAGTATTCAGCCTTGAAGGCTGGGCTTGGCAGGAACCAGAACCCAGTCATGTGACCAGTATGGCTCTGGCACACTGCAACCTGGGCAAGTTCTTGGGGGTAGTTTGCCATTGCTTTCCCCCCGTTTGTGATATACAAACATATTTTATCAGTTCACAAGGACCAAGCAGAAAGCACCACATGAGATGACAATGATACATCACTCCAGATTTGCGGATCATCAGTGTGGAACTTGCTTTAAATCACCCTTATGTTGTCTTGAATTTGCAGGTGGTTCCCAAATATTTGAAAAATTTGTGGACTGAGTTTTAGGACTTACTTTATGTCTTTACATGCCTTACACATATAAATATTCATTCATTTCTCACATATGTCTTCCATTTGGGCACATTAAATTTCTGGAACTATAAAATTAAAAGTAGTTAACTACTTTTGTTGCCAACTAAATAAAACATCCATTGATTAACTTCCGGCAAGTTTCAACCTTACCACACTATGCATCAGGTACATTCAGAATTACTGGTTCTTATTTATTCTGTCTTTTATCAGCAATAGAAACATCTCTTACAATCTTTCAGCAGTTAAAGTTACTTGTAGCCTTTCAACACAAATTATATAACACTGTAATTCTGCTAAAAGAAGGGGGGTTTTAAAAAGCAGTAGTGGTAAGGAGAGGGTTACATAAGGTATGTGATATCTCCAGTATAACTATATTTCCTATACTGCAAAATGAGAATGCCTGTCTTTGGGAGGTATCTGGTATACATGTGACTCAGAAAGAATGGGTCAACGTCATGGATGTGACAGTGAAAGCATACAACTGATCCAGTGTGGTTGGATATATATATATAGCATTAAAGAGCACTCTTAGGCACTCACACCAGTCAGTGGAGTCCATTATTTTGCATGACAGTCGATTTAAAAAGGTAGAAAGTTTAGACCTTACTGTACCTACAGTTTATGTATTTATTTTGTGACATTGGTCTACCATTCACACACTGTGTAATATTCTTACATCATTCTTAGTACATAACATTCAAAATGATAGCACCAAAATGGTCTTGGGTCTTTTAATCCATATTATTAATTTGTACAGTATTAAATTTTTGACTATGTGAACTGAACTTTCCAAGGATATAGATACACTTTGTCTCAAACTGATATATTAATACATATGTATATATACTGTATAAGGCATATTTATAAGTTCTGCACATCAATGCAAATGAAACCTTAATTCTAAGGTACATAATGTCTGATCATCATTTTTAAGCATAATGACTTGATGAAAGGGTAAGTAAAATGTGACATAATTCCTGTAATTTTATTGTCACATTAACCCACACGGCTTCCAGTTGTGAAATTATTCCCAGTTAAAACTTTAACCAATTCTCCAAACAGGCAGTTGTTACAATTCTGTGTTGGCAGGTAAAAATAATTATTTTATTTAAAACAACAGCTATACAAGAAATTTGAAATTAAAAAAATAAAAGCAAACTGCAGAGGCATATGGATTTCTGCTGAGCGCTGCTCTCCTCACTTCATTACTCCATGCTGTGTTCTCAAGTGCTTTTTCATGTCGCCTTTCTGCGCAAACCCTCTGCCACATATGTGACAAACATGAGGCTTCTCCCCAGTATGAGACTTGGTGTGAATACTCAGTGCATTCCAACGGCTAAAAGACCTATCACACACTGTGCACTTATACTTGCGAATACCAGCATGGAGTTGTTTGTGTTGGTAATAAACACAACTAGTTAGGAAGGATTTGTTGCATACATTGCATATGAAAGGGCGCTCCTTGGTGTGTTTTGAGCGACGGTGATTACTGAGATCACCTTTATTGTTGAATGTCTGACCACATATTTCACATCTGTATGGGTAGTCCCGTGTATGTGTTCGTCGGTGTGTATACATGGCAGCACCTTGTGGAAAACTCTTTCCACAAATGTCACACATGAAAGGCTTCTCCCCTGTGTGCTGGCGCCTATGGATTATAAGTCCAGAGTAGTGCAACAGCACCTTACCACACTCTTCACACGGAAACCTATTTTGTGGCCGGTGTTCCTTCAGCTGGTGTCGTCTCAAGTCAGATCGCTTCTTGAAACTCTGACCACAATCTTCACACAGATGAAATTCATGTTCCTCATTCCTGCATTTTTTTTGTTCAGAGTTTTGTAAATTTCCTCTCAGAAAACCACCGTGTAAAATGTTACAGTGTATCTGCAGTCCTCCCCATTTATTAAAACTCTTCTCACATTTTTCACACACAAACAACAAAGGGATTGAAAACAGGCTCAGTTCATCATATTGATTTTCATGTTCTAAGTGACACTTTTTATGAAATTTCATTTCATTATGGTCTGAGAAGAGCATATCACAGTATGTGCACTGGTATGAGTTGAAACCAGAATGTTCTGAACTATGTTGTAACAAATGCTCCATGTGTGTAAATAATGTTTCACAGTACTCACAACAGAACAACACTGTTGCTTCAATTTCTTCAACACTTTTATCATTACCAGACAAACTGGATATGTTGTGTTTTTTTGCATGTAATAAAGCATACTCCATATTGGGGAACACTGCTCTACATACATTGCATTTAACACATGTCTGAGGAACAATAGGAGTGGAGTGACATATCTCTACATGCATATTCAGCTTGGAAATATGAGTAAAACAGGTGTCACATTGATTACATTGGAAGGGTTTTGCTAAAATGAATTTATGAGATGCAGTATGCTTTCTCAGTAGAGCAGTGTCTTTAAATTGCTTCCTACAGATCTTGCATTTAAATGGCCATTTGACAAGTTCACACACATGAGTGTCCAGCTTAACTTTGGACATGAAAGATGTGCCACATTTCTTACAAGTTTCTGTACCACCGTGAACTAAATTCATATGACGAAACAGCATATTCTCACTGGTAAATTCTTTTGTACATTGTTCACAAACTAAGGGTCTTGCTCCATAATGAAACTGGGTATGAAATGAAAGTCTTTCTATGGTACCAAATATCATGCCACATTCCACACACTTGCAAAGTTTTGTGTCATCTGGTACACATGTTGTATTTTTCTGCTCAGTGTATTCATTTTCCAGTTCACCAAGTCTTTCAAGTAGGTCAGTATTATGATTTTTAAAGTGGTTTTCCATATCTACTTCCTTTGTAAAGTATGCATTACAAATAACACATGGAAAACCATTTTCATTAACATGGTACTTAGAGTGAGCTATGCATGAATCCAGGTCTGGACAAAAATCACCACAGAAATGACACGGAAATGACACAGAAGAAGCTACAGTAATATCTTCCATGTTGCCTTCACGACTGGAATGTTTCACACCTCTGCTAGCATTCTCTCGAAAGTGACTGGTGTTGATGACTGGAAATTCACTTACAAATTCATAGTTTTTAAGTTGTTTGTCACCAAGTTCTGCTAAATCAAAAACTTCCACAATTTCACCATCTGTACTGAACTGAGAACTATCTGTTACATCTATTTCTTCTGAATTACAAATTCCTTTCTGGAGAATCATGTTCCCTTCGCAACACAGCGGACAACAATATACTTTGTCATCATCTGTAGCATCATTTAATTTATCTAGCTGCCCATCTGTAACACGTTTTTCACTTACATCTCTATTAGCATAATTAAAATAACTGTCAGAAGTAGTCAGTGATGATTCCCATGGACAACCCTTCATCATCCTTTTTAACTTCTTCTCAGCCATAACACATGTTTCAGCAAAATCAAAACATATGTTCAGTTTGTTACTGCATGGCACACAGAGCTGCTTTGGTAAGAAATCAGTTACTTTAACCTGAGGAGAGAAAACAAATATTTAGTATTTAGTTCATAATGAAAACCAAAGGTATTATAGATGTTCACTACTGTAAAAGAAACCTATTTTAGTGACCATTTCAAGCAACATAAATTCACGTATAGAGAAGTCACTACAGTGGAGACTTCACATTTTCACATTCCACAAGGGGCATAAAATGTGATGTCATTAAGAATAAAAATATAAAGACACCAATTTCAGGACATACTATTCAAATAACAGTATGCTGATGCAGTAAAGCAAAGCAAACAAATATTACAAGATTCTAACACAAATCAGCGCAGTTTTCATAACCATAATCCAATGCTGTCATATACTCACAGTTACTGGCAGGCATGTATTGATTTTGTCAGCAAGATTTTGTTCTCTTCCAGCTCCACTGAATATATATATGCCCTTACTGATGCTACTTGCACACAAACGACACAACGGTCCTTTACACTCCAGTTCTTCGCTTACACAACTGTCGTCCATGACCTCCATGCTTGCAGTATCTGCCTTTAAAATTATTTCATTACCAGCATCTTCTAAAAGTAAGTACAATATTAAACACCAGCTACATAGCTTTACATGTATGAAAAAATCATTAAGACACAAGTCCCCATCTTCAACAAAACCAAAAATTTGTAAGTTTTACAGTCTGTAAGCTTGTAATGTTCTTGTTTATACCTAATAAAAACAGCCTGTTGACAATTAATTGAAATCTTACCCAGAGAAAATAAGAAAAAATACATTCAGTGGAACAGATGCCCTCCTTACTTGTGAGAGATGAAAAATGAAAGGTACGGTTAAATTGTCTGGAGCAACTATTTGGCTTTTGTACCTAATGTCTGAACCAAGTGGTGGGAAACATGGTAGGGTTGGGATGTTTTTGTTATGTTCTACTCTCAAAGAATAAAATCTAAAATAAACTGTGTTTGATACAACTTATAACAGACTGTCAAAACAGCTTCTTATAACATACCTAAAACTACTACAACATAGCATATGTAACAGATAATCAAGACAGTCTAAGATTACTATCAGTGCCAGGAAAATAGTGTACACTGAATTACAATGTCACAGGTTTATGCATTATTTCAGGCTTCCACCATGAAGTAGGTGAGATATGTGCTCTTGTTATTATGCAGCAAGTAGTGGTAATTTCTTACTGATGGTTTGGGACAACCTATCACTCCCATCCTCAGGATTCAAGAATCCCAAAGAAAGCCTGTATCCTCAATATGGATTTTATAAAGGGAAGAGTGTGGGTGGTGAAAATGTCTCAGTGGCATGGTGTCAGCTAACAGGGTTGATGGAAGTGGTTAGATGGAGCAAAGTGTGGTAGTCATTATAGCTGGACAGAAACGCTCCATAATCGAAGGAATTCTAACTTGTGTAACAGCAAGACACAGGAAAACACTCACATGAGCAAAGTTGGAGGAAGGAAAGAAAGTATTGGATTAATAAACAGATAATGTACAACAAAAGAATAGGAGGGGGGAGTCATACCACAGTGTTATTGTATGCTCAAGTGAGTGTTATCCTCTATCTCACTATCACACAGGTTAGAATTCCTTCGATCACAGAGCGTCCCTGTCCAGCTCCACTGACTACCACACTCACCCCTATCCAACCACTTGCAACAACCCTACTGGCTGACACCATGCTATTGAGACAATTTCACCGCCCACATTCTACCCCATATAAACTCCGTATTGGGGCTACGTGATTTCTTTGGGATTATTGAACCCTGAGAATAAGACCGACAGGTTGTCCCGAAACGTCGGTAATAAACTCGCATAACTCGATTAGTAAAAAGAGCGCCGTTTTCCGCCGCCACAGGTTCTTTTCTTCACTGACTCTGCTTTCATAACCAAAGAACTGTCTACTGAGCTGATTTCTTACTGTACAAATATGCATATCACTTTGATTCCGAATATCACCTCTACCACTTCAAAGATTCGTCTACATTTTTCCACATTGTTCAGCTTCACACGCACGTTTTATAAATCCGTAACTAACAAATATAAAACACCATATGAAATATTCTGCAGAAAGGACTTTTCTCTTCCACATTTAATGCATCACTACAATTCACTTACCGTTCTCAAAAATTTATTTCGTTTTCCAGTTCAATTACTTGACCTCAACAAATCACTTGCCTCAATTGCCGTTAGCACGTTGGCGCTACTGTTAGAGTAAAAACAAGTCAGTGTCGTGATGCGTGAACATCTGTTTGGCGTACGTTTCGGATCGCCGTAGCTTTGCTGATTGTAGTGGTTGGCACGATTCTGTATAAAATGCTGAAAATTAGTCATATTTTACAAAAATAACGACAATGGTGGAACTAAAAAATAGAGTTGGTTCAGCGGAGAGAATATCGATAAATACATTTAATGAATGTTATTCCCATCACAACTGTAGAGCAGAATCACGAAGTATGGCATTCCAATAGTAGTGACAAATGGGATATAATCTTGTTTTTAAGATTTCGAATTACAAATGGGATATATTCCAACACCAGTTTCGACGAAAAGGGGGGGGGAAGAGTTGGTACAAATTACCGGGGACGTGGTGGCCCAGGAGGAGGCCCGGGGTCCGACTATGTTGCATATGTTGTATTTTCGGCGGTATTACTTGTCGATTGTGCATTTAACCCTTCCAGCCTAAGCCCAAATCACTCTGCAACTGACAGTCTTTTCGACTTGTTGTAAATATTTCTAGCCGGACCGCCCTTGCTGGGGCGGGGGGGGGGGGGGCGAACCCAATTTCAGCAGCCCTAATACGATTACATTCAATGGCTTTGATATAATGCGCTTCACACATAACTACACAACCGATGGTTATGATTAATTGTTCGAGAATTTATAGGATTTATTTTCGTGATTGATTGACTGATGAAGTAATTTTTGGTCCAGATTTTATTCGATCTGGATGTTACGTTATGCTACACGTCACACTGCACGATATGCGGCATGGATCAGATGGATGCGGTGACCATGGCACGGTGATTGCTCATCGAGTTCGTTACTCCTAATAAAATGCTGAACGCCATATTATTTGCATTTTCCTCGATTCAGTACAACCCGTACCGCGACGCTGATAACCTCTCTTCAAGTTCTCGACTACCGAGTGCAAAGTTTTAGGCTCCCCTGCAAGGAACGGTATTGGTTGTAATGGCGTTTCCGTGCATTGCAGTTAAATTTCCAGCAAATGTTTTTAGAACTATTATTGTGGTTTAAATGACAATGGCGTGCATTTGTTAGTTGAAATTGTGGTCATAGACCCTACTTACAATGCGTCTGAACATTTTAACTCTCACATAGTTGAAATAAAAGTTTCCAGGCGCAGTCAGTGTCTGTGTCTGTTCACTATGGACCTATCGTTTGAGTCAAAGGATAGCATATGTGATCCAGTGTGTGAAGTAGTAATCTGTGAGTATGTGTTTTTTGTACTGTGCATCGGCAGAAACACGCGGTTGCATGAGCACCAATCACCGGCAACACAGATCGTGTAGTATAGATCGGCACTGTCAAGGACGGGTTCTCGAGTGGGAGTAAAGTGTGGTGTTTCCCGGTGTTTGTGTTGTGTTTGTTGCATCGTCACTTAAATATTTCCTGTGCAAGAAGGAAAACGTTGGAAAACAATCCAGAACTGATTGTATTGCAGTACATGGTTCGGACTGGTTTCATAAGGGATACTGCGTAAGAGTTGGCAGATTTCAGACCGAAAATTTTGAAATCTTCTTATCAAATCACGTCGTTCAGGAAAAGGTAACATACATTTGTATGCAGTTGTGGGGGACAACAGTACGGTTGACACAACAGTAGTGCTGTTTAAATAGTCGCTAATTACACGAATTAATAAACCTTGTGTAAGATTTGAAGGTGAGAATTTGGTATAAATTCTTTGGCTGTTTAAATTGTCACTCGCCGAAAAGTTGGTGATATAATACAGTTGTATAAATTATGTTAGAGATAGGAGTTTGAGTGCTGAAAGAATAAATGGATGTGAGAAGGCAAATATGTTACTGTAAAATGTGAAGATGGAATTAATTTTAAAGAAATTTTTTTCTGTAACAATATAGGGAATAGATTCAAGTCTTCATGGACTGCACAGGTGCTAAAGATGGAGGCTGCAGGCTCCATCAAAAGATCTGTAATTGTATTCGAATCGTGATCACTGTTTTGAGAACCTAAAATCTTGCATGGCAAGGGGTAGTAATTTAAATTAGTATAAAAGATTAATACACACTCATGTGGCTTAATTAAAGTTTGGATAGAGTTTGTCAGAGTAATGCCTACAAACACAGCCAAGTCATGACATCATGATCTGTTTCCATGAGGTATATTGATAGCATAATCCTGTTGCCAGTGTTAATTACTTTCACAAGGTGCAATGTTTTATAAGTAATATTCATTGATAGAAGTCTCTTTAGTATTTTTGTAGGTGTTAGAGACGCAGTTTGGCTAGGAATAAACTTTGCTATGGTGATAGTAGAATTACTAGGTTATAGAATAATTATTCTTTATTTTTGACTGCCCAGATACAAACTAGTAATAAGGAAACTGACATAAAAAAGTTTGATTTTAAACAGTGATTTGCATGTTAATTTTCTACAGGAGAGTGTAAAGTTGAATGAGCTAAAAAACTTGCATTATGTACATTGTGATACACATAGCAGGTTATCAGACTGGGATTGCATGGAATACCAAATCACTGCATGATGTAATTGTAACAGATAAGATAAACACTGCAGAACCAGCAATAGGAATGGGCGTAGGTTTCTCAGATCATCTTGCTCAGATATTTTCAATGATGCTTGAAAGTGTCATAGAATGTACTGTTACATATCATCAGCACATATTATTCTATCTTATCTAATTGACTTACATCACCTTTTTAACTTACGTCCAAAGTCTACAGGCATATGTCTGTGAATTACCAGTGACAGTTTTATTAAAAACAGACATTGCTTTGTATGTGAAAAATTTAACAATCATTCTCTGATAACAAAAAACTGGATGACTTACAGTAATAGTTACGAAAGTTTTGTGAAAAATATTTATTATAATCTGCTTGTTAAAGCTCTTCACTCCATACCCCACCCAAGTAGTTTTTTGAAATGTGTTGTAACAATATTGTCAGTTACTAAGATTATTACTGTTGGTGATAGATGGATGAATGAGTATGTACCAGTGGTGGAAATACTGAGGGGTGATAGTGGAAATGCTCAGAGAAAAACTTGTTACAGTGCCACTTGGTCTCCCATGGACTGAACTGGGACCAAAAGTGGGCCTCCATGTTGAGAGGCTGGTGACAGCTTGAGCCATGGTATGGTCTCCAGATAGATTAAAAATAGATTAACAGACAAACTTCATGGTACATTGTCTTTGCCAATGTGATGGGTGCTCAGTTTATGAAGTTCCTCACTTGTTAGGGAACGTGAAATTTCACTACCATGTTCACAATATCTGCTAGGAGATCCTGTTTGACACCAGTTTAATGCATTTTACATTACCAAAGAATTCATTAAACAGAAGTTGACACTGTTTAACATGCAGATCCTTTATAGTGGGGGATTGTTAGGCCTCATCCAACTCTCAAGTTGACCATTTATTGTTAGGTGTATACAAACGATCACCATATTTTAAGGTACTCCATATATCTGGAAGTTTCTTTTCTATCTGTAGTCTGAAGATGAACTTTTTCTGAAAATCAAGTTCTCCTCTTCAAAACCTTCATGCAAAAATATGTTGGGCGTTACATTTTACAAAATGAAAGTTTTGTTTTTCTATTATCTGTCAGTGCTTGTGTCTTTACAGACTGTGAAGATGCCTAGAGGTATTAGCATACTGGTATCATCCCTGATGATTCTGTACTCAGCATGTGGATATCAACTTGAAAATGGAGGAAAGATTTGGGCCCTTTTGGTAGCTGGGTCTAATGAATATTACAACTATAGACATCAGGTATAATTGCATTATGTCTGTAAGTCCATAAATGTTTTAAGGGTTTCAGATGTGTGAGGATCATGAATTGTGAAAATGCAGCAGTCTTTTAACTGTATTGTTTCAACTGAGGCAGTTTAGTCATGTTATTGCTTGTCTGAATGTTTGTGTCAGTGTTTAATTGTCTCAAAGTTATGTTCAGACACTGTCAGAGGTGTGTCCAATAAAGGGTATTTTCACAGTTGATTATTTCCATATTCAGGTGACTGGTTTTTCCTAGTGCTGACACTGCCTGTTTAAGATTAGTGGTGGTAATTCCGGAATGATTGCGGGGCCTTTTGATCACTAGCATTATGCACTAATTACTAGAGCACTGGCCACTAGTTTTTGGCTGCCCTGGTTGCTTTGTCAAGTCTACTTCAAGAAACTTCGCTGTCTAGTGCTGAGTAGGCTGCTGACAGCCCCATATAAGAGAGCACGGTGATATATATGTATATAAACACTAAGTGCAAGTGTAAGGAAAGCTTGAACATTTACAATTTAACGTAATCCGTGTGCCATGCAGTAGACTGATTATACAGTATTTGATCTAACATATTGCACAACCAGTAATGAATAATCATCTGTCTCTTATGTACATCCTAAGTGTTTCAGGGAAGTCTACATACAAAGGCATTCAAGTACCACAAATTCCATGGGGGGGGGATGTGTGTGCGTGCGTGTGTGTGTGTGCGTGCGGGCGCGGGCGTGCGTGTGTGCATGCGTGCGTGTGTGTGTGTGAGTGAGTGAGTGAGAGTTAAGATACAATACAGGCAGATTTCTTTTTATGTGATTTCTTTTTACGCGATTTCGCTTTAACGTGACTTGAAAATTTACACCACTTTTTGAATTTACATGATAATGTTTCCTATAATGCTTTTTGGCTTAGGTGATACATGGTAATTTTTGGTTTAATGCGATTTGGTATAAACAATCTGTGGTCACACTTGTCTTTCGTTGGAGGCTAGCAGAAAGAGACATCACTTCACACCATCAGTTATGTAAATGGATTGATTATGTTAGTGATATAATCATGTGACTCATATAGTTTCCTCTCATACAACATTGGCTTTCTTACCAACTTGAGTGAGAAGTGTAAATCTACATCACCCAGTGTTATCCAAGTGAAAATTCGGCATAAGACAATCTGTAATGAAGAGAAATTAGATAGAATAGGTTGGTTTGAAAAAACATGAATGAATTTTTGACGTGTGCCATAATGTTAGACTTGGTCATAGTAGCCTACGTACAATTTGTGATAATGCTGATAGAATTGCAGAAAGTGTGAATTCAAGAACTAAAGTGTTTGTGTAGCAAGACTACCACAGTCCTAACGCAGTGAACTGTACCAAAAGCTATGGATGTGAATCTCGTACATTTTTACTGCATTAGAAATAAGTATATTGTATAGAAATGTATGTATATTGTATATACAGAACATACGTACTCTACTGTTCCATGTGTCCAATACTGGTATAGTCATACACTGTACAGGATGAGATTGTCAGTCCTTTCACTCCCAGGAAGTACAGTGTTTTAAGTGGGAATTTTGTGTTCAGTTTGCTTGACGTTTTTCAGAAATGTATCCATGGTGTAAAAAGAGACCCGCCTGTATTGTGAATTAAAATTGTCAAATGGTTTAAAATATAAATCTATTACTTTACACATTCTCAGTTATCTACCATGGCATGAACAACAACCAGGCAAGACAGGGATATTCCTTTGGAAATAGATGACAAAACATTGACATAACTGTTTGTTGGCTTTGGAGGATAAAATAAAATTTTGTTTAGAATTGTTAAAGATGTTTGTTAGTGGATTTATATTTGAAACACTTTTAGTAACATTAACTGAGAATAATGTATTGTAACTCTACCTGTGCACAGCTTTGACAGAATTTACTGTACTTATATGCTTTTGTGTATACATCCCTGATGATGACTGTATAGATCTCAAAAATTAGTGACAAATGATTATTTGTCATTGATTGTGCAATTTGTTTGATAAAATACTGTATAAGTAAACTTGAGAATGGTCAAAACACGGGGTTACCAGCCATTGACATGTTTGGTGATATGTAAAGTACATGCGTGCTATAACAATGAATCTCACAAGAACTGGTGATTAATATTTACATCGCCATCCACGACTGGTATCTGAGCTGTCTAGCTTTCATTCCATTAATTTCGTCTTCCCTGTTCTCTCACACAAGCCAAGGTCTGTAGTAGGACTCTCTCAGGATATGGTAATGAATAATACACAGCCCACAATTTCTGGGGGTTTCGATCATGGACAATATAAAGCTTTACCTTTTTTTTGGTACCTTCATATTGGACATACACAGATGTCTAGTGGATTAAATAGTTCTGAGGTATGATTTTTTAATACTTGTAAGATAGGTTCATAAGAATTATGTTTTTATATTAACTTGATTTTCTGAATATGTTTCATTCTGTTGGCAGGCTGATGTTTGCCACGCCTATCAAATTCTTCACAAGAATGGAATTCCAGATGAAAATATTATTGTTATGATGTATGATGATATAGCGAATAATGTAGAGTAAGTATATTAGAACACGAAGACAGCATTAACCTGGCATATCTTTGAAAAGCATTTCTAATTGCCTACACCTATGCAGACATAATTATGGTGGCAGTCCATTGCGTGTTACTTGTTATGTGTTCATGTGAATACATGGTTTGAGAAATATTGTCTTATCAGTACAACACACAGATAAGCAGTTTGGTATAGCATTAATGCTTTAGACTTACATACAGTAGGTGCCTAGTTCAAATCTCAGCCAGAATACTGGCTATACTGACAAGACTGGCTTTTCATATATTTCCTCCATTCTTCTGTGAAAATGCTGTGATAGTATCATCATAAGGTTATACCTGCTTCCATAAAAATCCTTATTAATTTTTTTTACTTACCTTGCCAGCCAGTCTGTGTAATCTGAAGTACTGGCATCATTGAAGGTAAATCTCAAAGAAAGTGTTACACACTATGCATATTTATGTTTAGAGGCACACCATTTACCAGATTTGTATAGAAGTAATTGAATTTCATTTGACTTTCTGCACAGATTTCTACTTTCATGACTATTAAAGATGATTAGTCATTTTTGGATGAAAATGAATTATTAACTAAGTAATGAGTAAAATAATAGTTTTCTATGTTTTTATAGGAATCCAACAAAAGGAATAATAATCAATCAACCAAATGGTTCAGATGTCTATGGTGGAGTTTTGAAGGATTACACTGGACAGGTGCAGTAGTTGTCTGATATCTCATGATCATACTTTTCAACTTGGATGCTTGCCAAGTCCAGAGATTAAAACTGAAACCTGATTGTCTGTTTATTAAACAATGTTTAAATTTGGACTTAACTCCGAAGTTTGAAACATGATGTTTGCATTAACTTTGTCTCAGGGAAAAGTATGTATGTACATACTGAACCAAATTTTCTGTAATTTCACATTCCATTACGTGTTCCATGTGTGTGTATGGGCTGTTTACATCATTTGTATCTTTTCTTACATTGCACAAGATGTCTCATTATATTACTGGTTGTGGCATGAAAGTAACCATTCACTCCCATCTGCCATCTAGGTTAAAATTTGTGGAGCTCTGCCTTTCACTGCTACATATATATTCAACACTTTACCCTTCTCATTGCTGTACTGAAATTTGGTAGTTTGTTATAATGTAATCCATGGAAAGAATGTGGTCATTTTAAGATTTATTCAGAGTTGCTGAAAACTATGCACCACTACAGGTTTAGTTTTGTTGATGAGGTAATGTAGCTCCCAGGGCAGATTTATGGACTTGAACCTCAGATGTTATATTTTAAGATAAGGGGGACAAAAGTAATACATTTGCATTTATGGAATTTTGATAGTTGTAGACTAAAGCTAGAACTATACTAGACACATGGCTTTGGAGCTCACATGATGGATGTGACATTGCACCATGTACAGGGTTGAGCAATTGGTAGTTATTTGTCTGGCCAAGAATTTCCTTTTTATAGACCCTGGAGTTTTTGTGACTGTACCATCTTTCAGAACCCAAATTTTGGAACCCAATAGAACCACCTTAATCCAGTTTATATACTGTAAAATAATATATGCACAAATATAACATGTTCTATTGGTAACCCATAATTAACCCTTTAGCACCAGAATTAAGTGCCCACAGTACTCTGTAAAGACCTTTGATTTAGATGGCTACCTATTACCGTACATATTCTTGGCCGGTAATGTTAAATAATATTTGGTTTCCTCACCATCACACTGTGCATCAACTCAAGTCATGTTTGGTGCCTAAGGGTGAATTCAGTGACTTTTAATCCTTGTTCTTGGTAACCCTATACTAAA
>Ga0123357_10003257_pt1 | contig 18520 bp, 10 predicted proteins | sample TergutEmb28metaG_FD_89873 | JGI IMG/M metagenome (GOLD analysis project Ga0123357, IMG submission 89873) | Embiratermes neotenicus P4 segment gut microbial communities from Petit-Saut dam, French Guiana - Emb289 P4 | ecosystem: Host-associated > Arthropoda: Insects > Digestive system > Gut ...
AACACAAAAAAAACAAAACAAATAACCAAGTAAAAAAAAAAAAACCCACCCCCCCCCCCCCCCCCCCCCAACTTTTGATTTTCTATTTCTTGCAAGACTTTGTTCAGTTGGGCTAGATACAGTTAATGACGAAGGAGGGAAAATGGGCCCCTTCAGCCATTGTACTTACCAGCCAACTGCTCATTCAGGAATCATATGACATTACTGTCAAAATGGGATGACAGACCATTGTTTAAAAGTTATACTAAATATTTTATTGGAAGAGTAAGGAATTATACTGGATGAGTTCATGATATGCTGCAAAAGTCCTGCAAGAAATGCAATAATTCTATTATGTGTGGGAATCCACAAATGCAACATGGGATATAGAACCTGGTTGAATTCTTTAATCCTGTGTCCTGATTTTCAGTTTATCATTGTCAGTCTTTCACAATAAATGTCCCAATTGCTTAAATCTCTTAAACCACTCTGTATAATATATAGGGGATTTATAGAAATTACACAAAATCCTAGCAATATGTCTGATAATACCAAACAAGTTTCACAAACCAGGTTAAGGGTTCTTGGGAATAGGGCACCAAGGAAGATATTTGGGCTTCAGAGGGAAAAAATAACAGGAGACTGGAGACAACTGCAGAATGAGAGGTTTAATGATTTATACTCTTCATCAAATATTATTCATGTGATCAAATCAGGGAAGACAAAATGGACATGGAATCTGTCTGGGGCATAAGTGGATACAGGTTATTGGAAGGGACAGCTGAAGACAAAAGACCACTTGGAAGATATAGGTGTAGATGGGAGGATGATATTACAATGAATTACAAAGAAATAGGATGGTAGGGGGTGTAAACTGGATTCATTTGGCTCAGGGCAGGGAGAGTGTGGGCTCTTATGAACATGGTTAATGATCCTTTGGGTCCCATACAAATAGTAAATTTCTTGACTAACTGAGGGACTAGCAGCTACCAAAGGGCTCCAGTCCATGCAGTTACTTGGCTTGACAAAACAATGACATTACTTCCCATTACTAAGAGGATATGAAAGTTTAGAGGTCAGTTGCAGAATACATATTATGTGACCACCCAACATATGAACAAAAAAGAAAACTAACAGTAAAGAATTTAAATGAAATTATTGTACATTACAGATGCAAGAGGATGCAACATTTAAAAAATGAGCAATACATGCATACCAAACACACTCTGATCAACAGAAGACATGAAGGTTTACCAAAGAAAAGATGGAGACCAACACTCATGAAAACAGAACAAGCCTGCAATGGTTTATACCCTGTTCCTGATTATAATCGCCCAATTATGTTCAACCATTGGCACATCTGGTTAGTTACCAGTATAATCTTTCTAGAAGAAGAATTCTTTCACAGTTACCTTCATCAAGAGTTGTAAAATCTTTAGATATGAAACAAACTGAAAAGCATTTTAGTAACACACACATCTATAAAGCCTCTTCACAAGCAGAATTTAATATAAAGAATGAAAATAGGAAGAACTTGTACAAAAATCTGATAAACAAAAGTAGAAAATTATACAGATGAAAGAGGAAGACACATTCAGCAACATGAATAATGAACAAATTCTACATTAGTCTTCCAGGCTGTGATGTGCTCTCTTTCTCTCATCCTTAAGTTGGAGGCAGCAGTGTCCTCTGAAATGCTGGTACTTATCTACCTAACTACATACTCTCATGTCCAAAAAGAAGGCTTTAATTCTAACATTCATCAATCTGAAAAACGTACACCTCAAAGTGTGGTTTTTAAAATTAGATCACACAAACAATGGTTATGCATATACCTAACTGCTTAACCCATTCAGAAAAGGTAAGACTGCTCTAGTGAGGTACTGATTAACACAAACCCAGCAAATTATGGCTTAGTTCCAGTTTAACAGCCCGTATTGTGTGTCAAAAGAGGTACACAAATATCTGGGTGATGAATGGCCAAATGTCACCTCCATAGTCATATCTGTTACTGGAAATGTACCTAACTCCATGAAGCGTGTCCTTCTTGAGAAGCTAACAGGTCAACTAGTCCAGAAACGTCCACGTATTTTACAGAACCCAAAAGTTCGTTACTTTGTTCAAAATAGCCTACCACCGGTCCCTAAACTCACCCAGAAAATTCCAGTCTACACACTACCATTCTATTTCTTTAACATTAATTTTAATATTATCCTTCCATTTACACCTATGTCTTCCAGGTGGTCTCTTTCAAACCAGGACCTTTCAGGTACTTCTTTTCTTCTTATGCATGCAACAAGTCCCAGCCATCTCATTAGACTTGACATGATCACATGAATAATATTTGGTGAGGAGTACAATTCATTAAGTTCCTCACTATGCATTTTCTGCAGCCTTCCATTACTTCCTCCCGCTGATGTCCAAATATCCTCCTCCACACCCTGAATTTGAACACTTTCAGCTGTGTTCATCCCTTAATGTGACAGGCCCAGTTTCATGCCAATATAAAACAGGAGGCAAAAATACAACAAACATTTCTGTCAGCTTCAGAAGCCTGAACATTTTAAGGCAAATTTTAAAAAATATAATCAAAGGCATAAACTAATTTACATCATTGACCTTCAAATAACAAAACTTCATGCCCTTAGAACCCTACAAATATTACCACCTTGGAGTAGCTGTTTGGCATTTCACTCTTGTCACTAGGACACATGAAATTAGTAAAGAATGCTATGTTACATACATGCACAGACAGAACCATGACCCTATTACATATTCCTACAGTACCCAGGCTTTGTTCTGTGGTGGATTACTCAAGTCATGTAAACCAAACACTTGCAATGATCATCCACCACACCACCAAAATCTATTTCCTTTTCAACTGTCATAATATCAATTTTCCTCTATTGTTGGCCTTTTACTCGTAAACTGTCACTCTCAATGGCTGTTGCCTACCAAAATTCTGGAAGAATTTGTCTCCTCCCTTTCAACTAAATACTGGTATCATACAAAGATTTCACTACTGTAGAAGAAAGAAATAACTCACAAAATTCCTTGTCATGTAATTCCTTCATACCCATTTCCATTATGGCAAGAGACATTTCTAAATCATATGATGTATTAAGCTAAATAACAGCTTGATACAGCTTAATACCCACTACTTTGGAATGTACACATCAAGATACTGATGACGTCTGGAAGTGTTACTTGACTGCTAGCTTTCTAATGTTACATACAAACAAGGATTCTTGGACAGGACTCAGATGTATCAGCTGCCATGGCAAGAAAACAGGTTACAACACTCACCCCAGAGTATGTCTTCATTCTTGATACAGCATACTTCAGCAGGTTACACAGCTGGTCCAAGCTCAGCAACTTCATCGCTCTTGATCTGGGAAAGGAACAAATTATTATACATAATTATTACCAATATTATAGTAATAGTAATTACATCCTTACATACCTTTTGAATGTCATTAAGCAATTAAAAGGTACACAAGGATTGGAAAGGTATTATACCTACAAATTATGTACCTCTGCAGCTGAAGTCACAATCACTCCAAGGTTTTTATTACTCCATACAGAATTATATATGTTGCCCAGAAAATGGTTTTAGTCAATCGAACTAAAAGTAAGAACATTACAAGACTTTTTCATATACTGGCCTTCCTGGTATGAAAGTATGTCATTTTGTAGGTCAGTATCATTGCTTCGGAAGGACATGCTGCCTCCATTACAGAGTCTGACATTGTTATGCCCCAGAATTCCACAACATAATCCTACACTCCCACTAAAAATTTCAAATTTGTTAATTTTTTTTCCACTGAAATGTTATTTGCTGACAAAGACAATCATTACATAAAATAAGAAGCAAACAATATAACAGCAGGAAAGAATACTGTTGGCTGGTAAAAGGAAAATCTACTATGCATTCGCATAAAAAAAGGTCAGCAAAGATGTAACATATGACTCTGTATCTGGGGAGTAACCAGGTTCATTACCTCAGCTAGAGTCCTGGCTACTCTACCTGGATTTTAGTGACTTTCCTCGGTATCATGAAATTTGTCATGGCCATTGCCCATCTTTGAAATTCACATTATAAGCATCTTCTCATATCATTTTACATAAAACAATGTTCTGCTATTGCTAAAATAGTTTAAAAGACTTAGTGTTTTGGGAGGAGCAGTCTGACTTAAACATGTCTGATCGCAACTGCTTCCTTACAAATGCCAGCCAAACTAGTGGTATACCACCATCTCTTCCAACAAAGTCAAACTTCCAAGATCCAGCTAACTGCTTAATTCTTTTTAGTCATTATGTTACATAAAGACCTTGCATTATGCCCCATGCTAATTAGTGTGTCAAGCACATAACAGATCAAAAAAGGTAAACAAAAAGTTGAAGTCTGGGTCTCTTATCCAGCTTTAAATTTAAAAACTGTTGTGGCTGAGCTGTTTAATACTCGAAATGTTCCCACTAACAGTACTTCCTCTAATCTTAAAGCAAACAGCACACTGTAAATCAATTTATCCCCTACTGAAACTTAACTATTCCTTGGTCATGTGTTCACATGATTTTTTCCATATCAATCTGCATTTAACTTATCATGTTCACCTCCTGTACCATCAACATATAAAATTGAATACAGAATATTACATTTCAGGCACTGATATCTAGACATGGCATTGTGCATCTTGTTTACTAAAGTAAAATATGCTGCAGATGTAGTACCTGCATTTTAACAAAGCAACAGATGAAAATGAAACTGAGACACATATTGTAGGAGTGTAAAAGCAGGTTACAGCAAGTTATTAACATATCAATGTGAAATATTAAAAACAAAATTCTGTGACCCTTCCAGTAGGAATAACATGAATCTCTAAATTAACATACAACAAGAATGTTTTTCCTGACATAAAAACAAAGTAACAGCTATAACAGCTACAATAAAGCTATGTCATATTCCAAGCAGACTAGCAGTTTTGGGCAATTAAAATATATCATTTAATACAAAAATATAATAAGAACACATAATAAAGTACATATTTCTGCAGCCCAAATGAAGAGTACCAATGAGACTCTTTTTTTAAGAGTTCAAAAAGAATCTCTTCCTTTTAATCAAATGCTTTCAATCCCAAACAGTCAGTTAAACTGGAATTATTTCCACAGAAATCTCTGTCCCAAGATACAAAAAATGGAATATACTGCATAAAAACACATTTTCCATTGGCAACAATTTGTGTAGGTGTGACCCTCCCTTCCTCTCTATGAGCAGATGGAGGGGAGGAACAGTGAGTGACTGAGTGAGTGGGTGAGTGTGTGTGTGTGTGAGACAGAGAGAGAGAGAGAGAGATAGGTTGCAGCAGCAGTTGATGGGGTGGGAGGCAGAGAAGAGATGCTATGTGTAGTAATGGTGAGCTGCAGGGCAGCACATAGCTAAACTATTGATCCTGCCTCAGCAGCCAACACATGCAACATGGATTGATACAGCCAACATCATGGTAGCAAGGACCAACCCCAATCTCTGCTGGCTGCACTTGTACCATAAAGCAGAGCATCCAGCTTCTCTTACAGCTGTGGAGAATCACAATAGCTTACCAGCATACATCACACACCCCTGCTTGATGACACTGTTTTTAAATCAATACAGTGAACAAATATTTCTCAAACTCCACTACATACTTTTATAACATTCATGGACACAAGTCAGTACTAGTACTTCAATTATCATACATTAGCCCCATAAAAATCTAATGTCAAATGAAAACTGTAAACAGATGCATTTGCAACATAAATGAAATATAGTTAAGACCAGTTCTTATGCATTATTTTACTCCAAGAAGAGTACCTGAAGCCTCCAAATCAATTACAAGACTTATTACAACATAAAATATTACAATGGGTATTGTTTCATGCTGACTTATATCAGAAAGTTTGTAATTAGCATAATAAAATATCTAGCCATAAGCCATGGTACCTATGACAAGACTGACTGCACACAGAGTCTTAACAAGAAAGAGATTCACTTGACAAGAAACTTAGCACTCAAATGGTCCTATTAGACATAAATAAATAGCATTCTAAACATCTGGTAAATACTGAGGTTGAACATTTTGCTTCTAGGGTCAGAAAATCAGGCAAATACTCTGTAATATGGACACAGCTGGCAAACACACTGAAAAGTTTGTCCCTAATATTAGAAGAGTCAGCAAATTCTAAAGTTCAGTACAGATATCAGAACAGCTGATAACCACTTAGGTTAGTTAAATGTGGTGACTATAGCAATGGAACAATTGGCACACACTTCGGTTGGGAACTTCATCCATATTTTTAGAATGACTGGCATGCAAATATGTAAGTATAACTCTGTGTCTCTAATACCAGACAGCTGGAAAATGCTTAGATTGAATACTGTATGCAATATTCGAACAGCTGGTGAATGCTTATGCTGAACATCGCTTCATAATATTGGTACAGCTGAGGAACAAAATGCATGAGAACTTTCATATCTGTTTAACTAAGTGCATGAAAATGATACAGCAGAAAAAGATGTTACTGAAAGCCTGCCAGAAAAGCAAAGGTAAACTTGACTGATATGATATAAATAAAACATGTAAAACTATTAAAAATTATGCAACCTTTGTTTAATTAATAAATTTGCAATATGTAAAATTGTGACTGCAAAAATTTTTTCTTCACCTTTTGGTTTGATGGCATTAGCTTATGAACCACATGAGCTAGGAACACAAAATTTGGTTACAAAATAGATCATAAATATACACACACATTGCACTGTTCATAAGTCAACAATTACAAACATGCTGACAATGTGGGATTTGAAGTTAAACCTGATGACAAAAAGTATCTGTACTTCGGCTTATATTAAACTAATATTTCCACTCCGCCCATGCCACACAAAGCAGCCTTTCCATTAATTAAATTAACAACTAACTTCATATAACTATCCTCAATTTTGTACCCTGCATCTGACATGTAATTTCAGCTATCAAAGTTCAGCCACACTGTGCGACGAAGTATTTCACTGTCCTGCATCATTCATACGAGAGATGGCAACTGCAATGTGGACTGCGATGTTGCAAGAACAATAAACAATGTGGCCAAATCCCAGAAGCCAAAATTATATACTCAGTTAATTTTGTAAATGGTTTAAAGAAACACTGTACATACAAAATACATATTTACGAATTATGTGGGAAAATGTGAAAACCTAATAACAATTTACCACATACCATAAACACAGAGCTTCCTACTTAACAAATCACATCAACTCTTAAGGGCTTACTAAACAGCCAAATTATGAAAACCAGTGAGAATTCTTTGTTTATATTGTCTCATACCACATACTAGCCTACATCACGTGAATTACGCAACTCCACAATTCCAAACATTGGTTAACCTTTAAACAACCTACATTCACATATGTGAACACAGGTAAAAAACACCTCTACAGATTAATTTTATACATTTAGGCAGCAAGAAAATTTACTGCATTTTTAAGACATATAGCATAATCTCTGTTTTATTTCCCAAAAAACACCATTTATTTCTTAATCTTCTTCTGTTCAAACAACACATTTTCCATAAACCTCGTGCTAACATTTAAATACCAACCCGGTTGTTTGAAGGTTAACAATTTTATATCAACTTATGAAATATATATCGTGCAATGAAATGTTAGGAACACTAATGAAGTGAAATGGAAAGTCATATATATTCCTGACAATGGTTTCACATAGGTATTGTAACTTATATTCATTAGGACTTTTTCCATTGTCACAACACACAAAACCACACTGTTTCAGAAACAGGCAGTTTCCAAATCAATGTGTGGTGTATGTATGTGGTCACAATTGAAAAAGTCCAAATAAATATAAGTGATAAAATGTGAAATGGAAGGCTGAGAGGAGAATGGACAAAGGTCAAATTGCAGCATTCTCTTGGGACTGGAGGAAAATCACTAAATCTTCTGTAGTGATAGTCTGTTTCCAGCCTAGACTCACATCAATCACATCCATAACACAATTCACACTGACACATTCAAAACCTACAAATAGATAACTGAATAATTCCCAGCGTATTTCAAAATATGTCCCAGCAAGAGAAGGGAGGGACTATAGGATATCACAAACTGAATTAACCCTTTGACACCTAATGACCCCTACAGTGGTCGTACCGCACCGCTAACCTCTAAATGTTGCATTTTATATATTTATTCAACAAATATAGGTACTGAATATTTTATACACGGTATACACTCTCCGTTTTTTTCTCTTCAAAATGCAGTTTGTTTCATAATTCTAACATAGTTGGTTCCTGTTTTATTCACATTTTATATACAGAGTGTGATAAAATTTTAAAAAAATAATTCCGGCACCAAAAGGTTAAAACATGCAGTCTTTCCAACAAATTTCAGATGAGTTTGCACAAAACTCATTGTTCAGGGAATTTATTTTTATTTATTTATTCACTTATTTATTTATAACTTATTTAATAAAGATGTAAGCCAGGGGTGCACAAATCCTGGGTGCCAGGTCACTGTGGTGACTAGTTTGTATGGTGGTACCTAACAAATGTGGATCCTCAGTATTTAACTTGTTGCATGTCACCCTTGTGGTGCCCAGATTTTTGGAAAATGTTTACACCCCTGATGTAAGCAATTCAGGCTTTGTACCACTGAATGATATGACAGTGAATAATGAATCAATAAGGATGTAGAAATAAATGTGGACCAATTTGAGGGAACAAGGAAACCTTCTATCACCAGACTGCTCACCACAGAAGACAACACTGCTGCAGAGTGACTGATAAAGCCACACCCCTGCAGTGCTCAATCCTGTGATTAAATAATAATATTTACTATCTCAGCATCTGGCTGGAGAGACTAAGGATAACTACAAAAAATTCAGTGTCACAGCCAAGACTCAAACCACAAACCACCTGAATACACATCAGAAGTGTCACCACTTCAGCCAATATACATGGTAATTCCTGAGTTAAAAATTAGAGTATGATTACTATGCAGGTGCAAATTAATTTATGTGTGTAACTATACGGATGATGGTATGTCAACTGTCCTACGTTTCAACTTAACATATTCATGGTCTCAATACTCAAAATAAAAGCTCTGCATAGGTTTTCAAGACATTTACTTGGCAAGTTTCCAACATGTCACTTGGAAGTAAAATTAAAAAGCAAGAACCCACAACATTCCTATTGTGCAAGACACACATGGCTAAACTTTCTAAAGTATGTTGCAGAAAGCTGAGTAACAGAGAAAGGTCTGAGTTAGCATGTTTCTTGCCTGGCTGACTGGCAGAGTGCTAAGCTCAAACTGTTGCAAAGTATAACATGACCAACAGTAGTGCCAGAATATTCTATGATGGTCACTTTCTTTTTTAACACATCCAAAGCCAATAGGCACACTAAAGACGAAACAAAAGAATACTTTATCATAGGACAATGCAGTAGTTCAAAACCTCCCCACCTGCAACATCCCAAAAATATTAGGATAAAAAATATAATCATAAAATAAAACGTTTAAATCTGTATAAACATGCTGTTTTTTAAACACATATCATTAAGATATAAACATTACAGCACCTTACCCTTTCTTACAATATTCTACAAAGCTACACATCAATTTCTGCATCCTTGCATGAAGTTGCATTGTACTAGCCTACATGCACCAAAATACTGTAATAACTTATGGTTGGCCCTCTGAATATAACTATCCCTTCGAAGCCTCGAATTAATTTCAATAATAAAAATTCAGTTCCTACCTCAACAAAAACTATCCATTCCAAAGGTCAACTTTATGAAAACAACAGCTGTTTATTCTGAGACTCATACAAAATATACAAACACATTCTGTGGGCAAGATGCAGTCTTTGAATGTCACAGTATGTGGCACATACAATTAAATCATTGTGCTTTTATAGGTTTATTCTTTGTTGAGTGGTTTATGTCATTCCTCAAAAATTTCTTGTCAGTCATGTCACAAATTATAAGACAATGAAATTATTTATGGTTTCAATTTCCTCCAAGTGTGTTAATTCTGTAGTTTTATTCTCAAGTAGACATATATATACACACACACACACACACACACACACACAAACACATCATATAACCACAAATACAGGGTGAGGTTAAGAATTAAAAGTGATGTCAACCCTGTGCACGCCATGATACCACATGAAGGTGTGATCAGTTTCACACCCTGGGCATTTACTCCTGGAGAATCCCCATTATGAACTGAATAACAGGCTGGGTGAGCCCCAAAGCCAGTTGGGATGCTTTAGAGGACAGAAAAGTATCCTACCTCTACCAGGAACAGAACTACAATTCCTCTGCAACACAGCACATGGCCCAGGCTCAATACTGAATACACTACCCCAGCGCCTATCTTTTATTAATATTTTGAAACCAGGAAACTTCACAAAAGCGTAACATTTTAATTTTTTTGAAGTCATGAAAAATCATAAAAGCTTAACATTCAACATAACTATTAACTTTTATTTAATTATTGATTACATTACTACTTATACTGTCTGATATTAATACACAGTCTTACACAACACAATTTCACATCTTGTATGTTACTAGTTTCAGCCAATCAGCCAGGCCATCATAAGACCTATATAATGTCAAGAACCTTGCAAGAGACCATACAAAAACTTTATATGTTTACATGGGATAGAGAGCTTGTTCCCATTGTAAAAACATCATAAAACACATGTTAAAATATTATGTAAAATTGGATTAAAATAAAAAAGTATTTTAAAAACAATAGTATTTAAAAATGGTAGGCAGTTTAATTTTTTTTTCTTGCAAGACTCTTGACTATATATTTGTAAGAGTACGGCCTGGCTGATGGGCCTAAACTAGTAACCTGTACGACATGTGACTGTAGTGTGAAAGACTGTGTATTAAATAAATATATACACTGACTGAAGTGCAATGGGAATGAATGTGTTACCTGAAGATTCCACTGTCCGATAAAAATGGAATAAAAGCTTTAGAACTGTTTATAGGATAAACTGAGGGGCACAAGATTCATCACAATATGTTCTCATCTTGAGTTAGTGCACCAACAACCAGTTCTGCCAAAACCAGTCTTATTATCCACTCTGTCATTCTCAACACACTACCATAATCTCATAGGGGTGGATACTGCCCAACAACAAATGCTGCTCATGCAGTTCCTTGCTGCTACCTCAGCTGATGATGGCTATGATACTGTACATGACAATGAGTCATTTTCATATTGAATAACATCTATCATGAATCCAGAGGGGAAGTTCCTGTTATCTGTGAGCTCTCAAATAACCAACTCCATGAAAGCAACACAAGGCTGCTCCCTTCTGTCTGACTGCTGTCAAGTTTAAAACGAATGGAAAAGCTGTGCCCCTATCACAATACACACAATTACCAATGATATTCTTGGAACTTTAATTACTTACTAAAAATGGGAGTATTGAAATGCAACTATATGAAAGTCTGAAGACTCAAGTCTTCTGGGATATTACGTCATTTGGTAAACATGGTCAAGCAGTACAGTGAATGTACTGTTTGACTCTGTCTTATGTAAGTTAGGCTTAAGTATGAATCAACATGCCTGAAAATCAGAATTGTCTTATAACACTTGGTGGAATTTCCTGCATCATATTGCAACAAACTCTATGAAATGGTTTATGAGATGCATGGAAAATCCATTTACAGCCTTTTGCAAACTAGGCTTTATTAGAAGTCAATATATGTCACAACTGTAATTGCCCCATAACATTCAGTGGAAGCTGCTCACAAGAAATTAAAAAAAAAATCCGCAATATGATTTATATGATAAATGGAAAAGTTCATTTGTGGTCCAACAAAAACTAGGTTTCACTGTTGATCATTACAGCTAAAAATCAGAATTGCCCAACTTAGTGAGTCTCCAATGTCATATTTTAAAAAGAGTGACCTAGTATGCGTGCCTAACTAGGTTAGTGATACTAGTCACAAACAGGTGAACATACAACATGACCATCATAAAAGGTTTTCCTTTTTGAACTTTGTACAATATGCCTAGCATTGCCATCCATTTCTGTTTTGTTTCAAACTGCTACACTTGTTGCCTACAGAAGAAAATCCAAACTTACACACATACTGTCAGTTGAAACTACAGAGTAGATTAAATGTTTTTAAATAATACAATGAATCTGAAGATTTTCTTACATACAACATACAACCCTTCCCAAACAAAGATGTAATCCTTGGAAACAAATCAGAGTTGCAAAGTTCAGTGACTAATGATGGCTCTGAAATAAATAGCCCCATTGATCAGATACAAAGCCCAACAACTATATAAGAGGCACACACAAATCACTACAAGAATTAAAAAGTGAAGGCAAGTTTCTGGCAAAAATACAGGACCATAATATGAAGAACAACCTAAAAAACACATATTAGTGGAAGTGAAAACAAACAAGGGCACCCCTTACAAGAAAACCTGCATGACCAGACTCTCTCGTAACCAGGACAGGACATCCATGGCACACACTGATGAACATCTTAATTTAACAAAGTTCTATAAACTGCAGAGGATAACTGTTAGCACTGAAACTAGGTGGTCTATAGTGAACATCGAAAACACCTGAAAAACGCATGATATTTGGGAGCTCTATTGACAGAAAATGTACAAGCACAGTCTCCTTCATCACGAACTACATGACAGGTCTGCAAGTGCACAATTCTCATCATGTCATATGACCTTTTCATGGAATAAATTATGTACCATAGAAATAAAAATAACAGTGATCTTTGGTGAAAAATCACTTCATCATAAATGGCATGGTAAATGGAAGTTCTGCTGAAAAAACATGTACTGTTATATCAAAATATTTTGAGAAAACAAATACTGATGCAGCCTGTCACTAAGAATTTTGTATGGAACAATAAGTTCTAAACATGCAGTCACAAACTGGAAGGTCTATAAATGCACACTGCTGATCTTGTCAAACTGACTATTCATACTAAGTTGACTGTACATCAAAGAGCAAAATGTTTCAGATTTTCATGATATTAATATGTTACACAGATGGCTTTGTCGGTTATGCCAATTGAAAAAAATACACTTTTATGCATTTCCTTACATTTACGCGAAAGCTTCAAACATTAAAAATACAATGAAAATTCCATGGCAAATATCAAATGTTTCAAATGGCACAACAGACACCTATATGCTAGGGAAGATACCAACTACAGGCTGTTCATTCTGAGCCCTTCCTACTTCTCATGAGCCTTCCTGCCCATTAAATAAAAATATGACTAAATTTCATATATGCCTACTAAACAGCCATCCCAACATTTTCATTATTCACATTTAAAAAGATTTCCTTTGAAACATTTTCTGTGGTAAATCTCATTCAAATTTTACATACCTTCTCAGCATCTAACTCTCAAACCCTACTTCAGTATACACCTCACTGATGTATTTGCAACACCTCAAGAGATAACTTTTTTTTTTTATTTTTCTGCTTTTCTATTCTGCATACCAATGCTTTCCAAAACTAAGATAAGTAATTTCAGCAATATAAGTGTACATAGAAAAGATGTGAAGAGAGTAAAAGGATAATGCATAACCCAATAAATGGGCATGTGCATTTACACACACACACACACACACACACACATATGCTGATAAACCACAAGAGCCCATTCACATGATCTTGGGAATGTCTGTCTCTTTCTCTCTAGTTAATACTAACATTTACATTTTCTTTGAACATTACACATTCACAACACTGACTACTCACCTTGTATCTGTGTTTTCTGCATGCAGGATAGTGATGCACTCTGGACAGACCCAATCTTCTGTTGGTGCAGCTTCCAGCTGGATGCAACGTAAGTGGTATACACGGGGACATGTCTCACAGTTGATTACTACACCATCTTTGTGACACAACCAGCAGAATTGATCTGTGGAAGATCCTACTCCTGGTAATGGGGTTGCCGCAGGTGACTGCTGCTGCAAACAAAATTCGAACAACAAAATGCTATATAAACAGGGTTCAATCACAGTCACCTTTACCTATACAAAATGTGAGTTTCTCACAACAGTGATGACAAAGTTCCATGTCTTCTGGGATGTTACCCATGTTGACCAGCAAACAGCTACTGATGTTTTGGAGACGCATACTGCCTCCATCTGCAGGTTCCTCTTCGACTGCTATACAATGAAAAAATAGAGTACATTCCTCTGATATGTCAGTAACTATATATCAGTCGACACAACTTGTATCTTCATCTTTGTACACGACTTTATCCATATGGTCTAAAGAATAATGTTGTGAACTCTAAATCAGTACTGGTGACTCTCAGAGTTTATTTTCAAAATTAGGACATATACACCATAAATAACTAGAGTTTAGAGCTATAATTTTCAACCTTTCTGGACACATTTAATGATCTAAGTACCAAGAGTGTGTTTACATGCAATTAGATTAAATTATTAACTGTTAATTCTTCCTTAAAGTTTTAGAAACTATATATTGTGACACTGACAAGAATGGGTATTTCTGCTTGCATTTTGTACAGCAAAGTTCAACAACCATATGACTGACAAGCATTCATAAATGCTTAGCTCTAATCATGAAAAAGAACCATCCACCACTCTGACTATATGGGTTATACACAGTTACATATTCTGATGTCTGTCTGTCCCATGAAACAAAAGAAAATGCGGCAGTTTTAACATCTGCCACTAAGTGATTCAAAATGTGAGCACATTTTTTTGACCTACAAAGAACAAATCAGCTTTATGTTGGATCTGAATTTTTCAGTCCAATATCTACAAGATTACTGTGATTACTTCTGGGATGCAAGATGTGTGTGGTGTGGTAGCTCATTACCACAAGCAACTGCACCCCCCCCCACTTGCTGGGTACAATGCTCTCCAACTGGCTTGCCCATGACCCCACTTTGTCCTCCCTTTACCTACATCCTGCACTGATCTTCCCTACAAGGCTATTCTTCAACAATGAAGATGCACGCAGCAATTTATTCTGAGATGTTAGTAATGAGCTACCAGATTATCCCAGATTACATGGCATTACATCCTGAATGACAGTAATCTTCAAAGAATCTTATGTTTCCAGTAGGAAAGCAAAGTTCACACAATTTTACACATGTGTTTAAAAATGGTTTTGTTTCATGTTTCATGTTCATTTTATAGGATATATATATATATATAATATATATATATATGGAAATAGAACTTAGAGAAACAACTGCAGACTTCAATCTGAACATGGTAGGATGAATGGGAAAGGTCAGAAACACTTTAAAATTTGTTGGTCAGAAAACTTACAAAAAGGATGCCTGGTGGAAGATCCAATGTTATGTGAAGATTATATTAAAATGGATCTTAAATAAACAGCGTAAGAGAGTGTGAACTGGAGTCTTCTGGCTAACAGTGTGGTCCAGTGTCAGGCTCTTGTAAACATCGTAATGAAATGTCACATTCCATAAACCTGGGGTGCACCAATTCTGGGCACCAGGTCAGTGGGGCAACTAAATGAAGTCTGTTTGCACCTAATATTTGTGGGTCTGCAGTATGGAACTTGCTTTTAAGACCATTTTGGCACCTACAATTTTGAGATGGCTCTTAGATTTTTAGAAACTTTGTGGACCCCTGCAAAAAACATCAAAATTTCATGAACAGCTGACCATGTACTGAGATTTGTTAGTTAAAAGAACAAGGAAAAAATCTTCACACACTGCTCAAAAATAATGAAAACACTGAGCCAAGAAATGTTAATAAGAGTATAATCCCAGGCACTGTTTGCCAGATGGTCCCCATACAGCTGTTCCATCAGCTTTCTACTCAGTGGCTGACACAGAAATCAATGGGATGAGAGCAGGAACCTGGCAGAATACTGCATCATCACATATCCACAACCCACAAAACCAATGAAAAGTACAGGCTAACCAGCTTATTCTGAACAGAACAGCAATGTTTCTAATACCATCCTTAATTCATTATGATATTGTTTCATACATACTTCATCAGAAAATTACAAGTCAGCTGCAAATCTGCATGAACTGGATTTAAACCAGTACATTAACCCTCTTTCTGCAAAGCTTAGTTAATGCTACAAGCCTTACAAGAACATCAGGAGTGGCAAGATGTACTGTACTCTAATACATATATTTCACAAATATGCTCTTTCCTACTTTTCATACCTCACTGTTTTTCATGTTTACTTACTGCACACAAAAGTCTGTTATTACAAAGCTAACCCCATGGCAGATACTGCAAAGGAGGAGGAATTACACTGATGTGCATTTCAGTAGATGTGGGCTCTTATGAACATGGTAATTTACCTTCTGTAATCTTAAAACCAGATTAGTGTAACCAACCCACATGAAGCCACTTCTGTCATTACATGGTTTTTAATCCACAGCTGGCATTTCGTATCATCAAAAAAGACTTGTAACTATTCAGGACACTAATACAAATTTCAAGCAGCTGTCATACTGCTATTTGTAATTCTACACTATACTGTCAGTGTCAGAAGCTGTGCAATTTCTTCTGGTCACTATGAAAATTTCAGGAATCCTTTAAATGGCACTAGCCGCATGTGCACAGCTACTATATCACTATCTTTTACTTGTCATATGGTTTATTTCATGATACTGTCAACAGAATAGACTATACAGTTATGTGTGACAGAACAACTGGTGAATAATGGATTGGAAAGGATATGGAAAGAAACAGTTGCAGCCACATTCATTTCACTATTCTGACATATGGATGGATGAACTGAGGAAAACCATGAAAAATCTCAATCAGATAGTCAGTCTCTGGGCAAAAATTTGAACTCTTGACCTCTCACATCTACAGTAGGTACAGTGCACTCTGTACAGCAGCTATGGTGACAATGGTACCAATGACTGACAATCTATGAGATGGCCAGTCCTTTTTTAATCATTACTAATCATCTAACCAAGTGACTGTTTTAGTGGGTTTTTTTTAGCAATGCTGTCAATTACTGAGGGTATATAACACTTACTGCGGATAGATGAATACAAGTTTGGGGCATTAATGAAATCATACTGACAAAGAAAAACCATAGCATCTAGAGAAAAAATTGTCCCAGTGCCACTTCATCGTTCACAATCCCAAATGGACTGCCCAGGAACCAAACCCAGTCCTCCATAGTGAAAAGATGGTGACTAATCACTTATTCATTGCATGGCCCTAAACTACCTTTGCGTAACATTAGCACAGTTCTGCATTAATCATAATTAGTCATGTTTCATTCGCACATATCAAGTGACTCAATACATTTTCAGAATGTGATACTCATCTCAAAACTATGTGGTGGATAAAAAAAACTACATAAAAGGAAGCAATAAACTCAAAGATAACAGCATATGTACGAAGAATTTAATGCAGCAATTAATTGTGGACTGATACATAAGACATGGTGCAGCCAATAAGGAAGGATCATAAACTGTTACAAGCTGCATGCAAAAATAGTCATGCCATGATACATAAGCCACAGAAAGAAGACCCATAGACTGAACACCTCCATATTTCCCTACATTCTTCTTCAGCCACCTATGCATCCTGTTAACACAAATATTGGAAGTGAAAACCTCATGATAACCCTGACAAGCACTTTGTGATGTCTGTCATGAAACTAAGGGAGCTGAAGAACATGACATTAGAAAGAGGAAAAAGCCTCAAATAGCATCAGTTTCACCATTCATGGGTGTATTTTCCATAGCCTCAGAATATACACCTTCAATTTTAACACCTTGTATCACAATGACATATTAGTATAGTGTACTATCCTAAGAAAGTGCAAACCATAATTCTGGGCCAATTTGGGTCCAATGACAAAGTTCTCCTAAATCACTGAACATGTCTGTAAAGACGCAATCTTCAATGCACAGCAATACATACCCCAAACAATAGTGTGAGAGAATGTTAAACAGAAAATATGTTGCAATGAATACAATGTCTAGCACAGATATTTATGCAAGCTGTTGTGACCTTTACCTGACCATCCATCACCTTCACATGTTAACAATACTGTGACTACAGCAGTGACTATCAAAGTTCCTATGCCTTGTATCTTAATCCCAAGTACCACAACTATCAAAAGAGCACTAACATACTACCCTCAATATTTATAGTAAATTTACAGCAAATTATATAACCAAATGTTTTGGCCAATGATATAAGCCCAAGATTTCACAATCATTCCAACATCTGTGGTTTTCCTCAGACTCTCCACATTTCTCAATTTCAGTTTTTAAAGTCCAGGCATCAGTCACCTCTACAATGTCTATTACACTGCACAGTACAATACAAATATAAACAATTCACTCATGCCCCCCATTTTTACTACTACAAGCCTTAGAACCAAACAGAACAGAACTGGTAGCATCCAATCACCCATTAAATGAAACCAAATCTGATCTGTGCTCCCCCCCCCCACCCCCCCCCCCCCCCCCCACCTCCTTCCTT
>Ga0123357_10003258_pt1 | contig 18516 bp, 18 predicted proteins | sample TergutEmb28metaG_FD_89873 | JGI IMG/M metagenome (GOLD analysis project Ga0123357, IMG submission 89873) | Embiratermes neotenicus P4 segment gut microbial communities from Petit-Saut dam, French Guiana - Emb289 P4 | ecosystem: Host-associated > Arthropoda: Insects > Digestive system > Gut ...
GCGCACTCGGCCGTTCGATGAATGCGGACCTAGTCCCCACGCCACGTCGCGTGCGTTGATGTTGGCGTGCGCGACGTGTCATGGCTGGTGTGGCGACTGTGGACCAGGTGACGGTCGGGATGCTGGTGGAGGCGGTGTCGCTTCCCGATGGCTTGTCGGGCACACGGCGCGGAGGTCTGTCAGTGCGGCCCCGCACCCGCCACGATCGAAAGCCACCAGACCTCGTCGAGTGCTGCACGCGCCACTCCAGCACCCGTCCCGAGACGCAAGATGGTGCTGGCTCGACCCTCGTCCCCGGCGGCGCGCATCACAGTAGACGCCGATGACCGAGGCAATCCGCGATGGATCGATAGGGTGAAAACATGACTGAGGCGCCATTGCAACTGGCGGGCGGCTTCCCAATCTCCACAGCAGAGGACTGGGAAACTGAGGTCCTCAAGGGCCTCAACCGGCGTCGCCCGGCGGGCAAAGAATTGACCATCGAACAGGCCATGGTCCGGCTGCGCACGGTGACCGCCGACCAGCTGACCATCGAGCCGCTATACACCGACCACCCCGGACCCCTGGGCTATCCGGGGGTCGCGCCGTTCACCCGGGGCGCCACCGTGCGCTCCGGCGCGATGGACGCCTGGGACGTGCGCGCGCTGCACGAGGACCCGGATGTGGCGTTCACCAACGCCCAGATCCGCGCCGACCTGGACCGCGGGGCGGCCTCGTTGTGGCTGCGGCTGGGCGAGGGCGCCATCCCCACCGCGGCCTTGGCGGACATCCTGGCCGGAGTGGGCGCGGACACCCCGATCTGTGTCAGCGGGCCGGATCGCCGGGCTGCGGCCGCCGCGCTAGCGGCGCACTGGGCCGGCGCGGGCGCGGGCGCCGGCAACCTGGGCATCGACCCGCTGGGCGAGGCGGCCGTCACCGGCGCCGCCGCGGACCTGTCCGACCTGGCGCGCTGGGTCGCCGAGGCCGAGCGTTGGCCGGGGGCGCGCGCGCTGGTCGTCGACACGCTGGTCTACGACGACGCGGGCGCCGGCGACGTCGAGCAGCTGGCCTACGCCGCCGCCACCGGGGTGGCCTACCTGCGCGCGCTGGAGGAGCAGGGCGTGGCCCCGGAGCGGGCCGTGCGCCAGTTCCTCTTCCGGGTCAGCGCCAATGCCGATGAGTTCGCGACCATCGCGCGGTTGCGCGCGCTGCGCCGGATCTGGGCGCGCGTCGCGCAGGTCTGCGGGGCGCCCGCTGCGTCGGCGGGCGCGGCGCAGCACGCGGTCACCTCGTGGCGGATGGTCACCCGCGACGACCCGTGGGTCAACCTGTTGCGCGGCACCATCGCCACGTTCTCGGCGGCGGTCGGCGGCGCCGAGGCGATCACCGTTCTGCCGTTCGACGCCGCGCGCGGCCTGCCCACCGATTTCAGCCGCCGGCTGGCCCGCAACACCCAGCTCATCGCCGCGCAGGAAGCCAATATCGGGCGGGTCAACGACCCGGCGGGCGGGGCGTGGACGTTCGAGCGCCTGACCGACCAGCTCGCCGAGAAAGCCTGGGCGCTGTTCCAGCGGCTGGAGGCCGGCGGCGGCATGGCGGCCGCGCTCGCCTCCGGCCAGGTGGCCGAGCAGATCGCGGCGGTGAACGCCGAGCGCGCCAAGCGCCTGGCCACCCGCCGCCAGCCGATCACCGGGGTGAGCATGTTCCCCAAGGACGGCGCGGAGTCGGTCGAGACCCGGCCGCGTCCGGCCACCGCGCCGACGGGCGGGCTGGCGCCGATCCGCGACTCGGCGGTGTTCGAGGCGCTGCGCGACCGCGCCGCGGCGGCGACGCCGCATCCGGCGGTCTTCTTGGCCCGCCTCGGCGAGCAGCGCGACTTCGGGGCCCGGGAGACGTTCACCGCCGCGATGTTGGCGGTGGCCGGTTTCGACCGCCCGTCCTGCGCCGGTGGTTCCCCCGATGAGGTGGCCGCGCAGGCGGCCGCGTCCGGCGCCCGGCTGGTGATCATGTGCTCGTCGGCGAAGGTGTACGCCGAGCAGGGCTGCGCGGTGGCCACCGCGCTCAAGGCTGCCGGCGTCGGGCAGGTGTGGATCGCCGGGCGGCGCGCCGAGACCGGCTGCGAGCACGCCGCCGAGGTGATCGACGGTGAAGTTTTCGACGGCATGGATGTGGTCGAGTTCCTCGACCGGGCGATGGATCTGATGGGAGTGGCGAAATGACGATTCCCCGTTTCGACACCATTGATTTGGGCGCGGCGGACCCCGCCGCCGACGCGTGGGAGGTGTTCGACGCGCAAACCGCGTCGATGCCCGATTTCTCCAGCGGATGGGAGACCCCGGAGCACATCCTGGTGCCGCCCGTCTTCGACGATCGCGCGTACGCGGGCCTGGATTTCTTGAAGACTTTCCCGGGCCTTCCGCCGTACCTGCGCGGACCGTACGCCACGATGTATGTCAACCAGCCGTGGACGATCCGTCAGTACGCCGGCTTCTCCACCGCGGAGGAGTCCAACGCGTTCTACCGGCGCAACCTGGCCGCCGGTCAGAAGGGCTTGTCGGTGGCGTTCGACCTGCCGACGCACCGCGGCTATGACTCGGACAACCCGCGGGTCACCGGCGATGTGGGCATGGCCGGGGTGGCCATCGACTCGATCCTGGACATGCGCCAGCTGTTCGCCGGCATCCCGCTGGATCAGATGTCGGTGTCGATGACGATGAACGGCGCGGTGCTGCCGATCCTCGCGCTGTACATCGTGGCCGCCGAGGAACAAGGCGTCGCGCCCGGGCAACTGGCCGGCACGATCCAAAACGACATCCTCAAAGAGTTCATGGTCCGCAACACCTACATCTATCCGCCGACGCCGTCGATGCGCATCGTCTCGGACATCTTCGCGTTCACCTCGGCGAACATGCCGAAATTCAATTCGATATCGATCTCCGGGTACCACATGCAGGAGGCGGGCGCGACCGCCGACATCGAGATGGCGTACACCCTGGCCGACGGCGTCGAATACATTCGCGCGGGGGAGGCCGCCGGGCTCAAGGTGGACCAATTCGCGCCCCGGCTGTCGTTCTTCTGGGCGATCGGCATGAACTTCTTCATGGAGGTCGCCAAGATGCGGGCCGCCCGTCTGCTGTGGGCCAAACTGGTCCAGCAGTTCGGGCCGACCAACCCGAAGTCGATGAGCTTGCGCACGCACTGCCAGACCTCGGGCTGGTCGTTGACCGCGCAGGACGTCTACAACAACGTGGCGCGCACCTGCATCGAGGCGATGGCCGCCACCCAGGGGCACACCCAGTCGTTGCACACCAACTCCCTGGACGAGGCGATCGCGCTGCCCACGGACTTCTCCGCGCGCATCGCCCGCAACACCCAGCTGTTCTTGCAGCAGGAGTCCGGCACCACCCGTTCGGTCGATCCGTGGGCGGGTTCGGCCTACGTCGAGCGGCTCACCTACGACTTGGCGCGCAAGGGCTGGGAGCTGATCGAGGAGGTCGAGGCGGCCGGCGGGATGGCCAAGGCGATCGAGGCCGGCATCCCCAAGATGCGCATCGAGGAGGCGGCGGCGCGCGCCCAGGCCCGGATCGACTCCGGCCAGCAGCCGCTGATCGGGGTGAACAAGTTCACCATCGACAACGACGTGTTGCCCGAGGTGCTCAAGGTGGACAACACCAAGGTCCGCGCCGAGCAGATCGCCAAGCTGGACCAGCTGCGCGCCGAGCGGGACGAGGCGGCCTGCCAGGCGACGCTGGAGATGCTGACCTGGGCGGCGGCCAACCCGGACCCGGCCGACCCCGAGCGCAACCTGCTCAAGCTCGCCATCGACGCGGCGCGCGCGCAGGCCTCGGTCGGGGAGATCTCCGACGCGCTGGAGAAGGTGTTCGGCCGGTACACCGCGCAGATCCACACCATCTCTGGGGTGTACAGCTCGGAATCCGGCGACTCCGACGCGGTGGCGCGATCACGCCAGCTGGTTGAGGAGTTCGAGGCGGCCGAGGGCCGTCGGCCGCGCATCCTGGTGGCCAAGATGGGCCAGGACGGGCACGACCGAGGTCAGAAGGTGATCGCCACCGCCTTCGCCGACCTCGGCTTCGACGTGGACGTGGGCCCGCTGTTCCAGACCCCCGAGGAGACCGCGCGCCAGGCCGTGGAGGCCGACGTGCACGTCGTGGGGGTGTCCTCGCTCGCCGCCGGCCACCTGACCCTGGTGCCGGCGCTGCGCAACGAGCTGGACGCCCTCGGCCGCCCGGACATGATGATCGTGGTCGGAGGGGTCATCCCGCCGCAGGACTTCGACGCGCTCTACGCCGCCGGCGCGGACGCGATCTACCCCCCCGGCACGGTGATCCCGCAGTCGGCGATCGAACTGCTGCACAAGTTGCGCGAGCTGCGCGAGCACGGCTGACGACGGAAGCCCCATGAGTGACGGCGGCGTGCCGCTCTGGTTGGACGGGGACCAAACCCCGGGCCGGCAGTACGGGGACGCCACCCCGCCGGCGCGCGACACCCGCCGGCGGGCTCGGCCGCTGCCGAGCCCGCCGGAGCTGGCCGAAAAGGTGCGCGCCGGTGATCGCCCAGCCATCGCCCGGGCGATCACGCTGGTCGAGTCCGAGCGCCCGGACCACCACGCCTACACCGTCCAATTGCTGCGCGAGCTGCGATCGCACACCGGCGCGGCGGTGCGGGTCGGGGTGTCCGGCGTCCCGGGCGCGGGCAAATCCACCTTCATCGACGCGCTCGGGGTTCGCCTCATCGCCGACGGGCACCGGGTCGCGGTGCTGGCGGTCGATCCGTCATCGTCCAAGTCCGGCGGGTCGATCCTCGGCGACCGGACCCGGATGGGCGCGCTCGCGGCCAGCGAGGCGGCGTTCATCCGCCCGTCGCCCAGCGGCGGGCACTTGGGCGGCGTCGCCCGGGCGACCCGCGAATCGATGCTGGTGCTGGAGGCCGCCGGGTTCGATGTGGTGCTGGTGGAGACCGTCGGCGTGGGCCAGTCCGAGATCGCGGTGGCGGGCATGGTGGACACCTTCCTGCTGATCACCCTGGCGCGCGCCGGGGACCAGTTGCAGGGCATCAAACGCGGCATTTTGGAGATGGCCGACGTGATCACCGTCAACAAGGCGGACGGCGACCACGAGGGCGAGGCCAGAGTGGCGGCCCGTGAGCTGACCATGGCGTTGAAGCTGATCTCATCGGACCCGCACGCCCCCCGCCCGCCGGTGCTGACCTGCAGCTCGCTCACCGGCCACGGCTTGGCCGAGGTTTGGGCGGCGATCCTGGCGCACCGAGCCGGCTTGGCGGGAAGCGGCGACCTGGAGGAGCGGCGGGCGAGCCAGCAGCTGCAATGGCTGTGGGCGCTGGCCCAGGGCGACCTGGCCGACGCGCTGCGCCACGCGCCGACGGTCCGGGCCATCCGTCCCGCGATCGAGACGGCCGTGACGAGTGGGGAGCTGTCGGCGATGGAGGGATCGACCCGCATCCTGCGCGCCTTCGCCGACGACGTCGCCGCGGGCACGGCGTTGCCGAGCGGAGCCAACCAGCGCGGAACCGACGGCGACCCGGGTGATCGGGTTGATGTTGCGCGCGGCCGGGCCGGCGGCGCGGCACTAGGCTGAGCGGATGTGAGTGACTCCGCCGGCCCGCTGCGGGTCGATGTCCCGATACCCGAGGAGAGCTCAGCCCGCGTGGGCGAACCGGCCGGCCCGGCGGTGATCGGCACTGGGGCGGGCGGCGCGGCGGATCGCGCGGACCCCGAGGCGCTCGCCCGGGCGGCGGCCCGAACACTGGCGGAAACGACCGGCGTCGCGCGCCACGATGTGGCGATCGTGCTCGGCTCGGGCTGGGCGTCGGTCGCCGACGAGCTGTCCGTGACAAGCGTTGAGCTGCGCGTGACGGAGCTGCCCGGGTTCGCCCCGCCCGGAGTCGCCGGGCACGCCGGGACGGTGCGCTCGCTGGCCGTCGGGGGCCGGCGGGTGCTGGTTTTCCTGGGCCGCACCCACCTGTATGAAGGGCGCGGCGTGGACGCGGTGGCCCATCCGGTGCGGGTGGCCGCGGCCGCGGGCTGCCGAATCGTGATCTTGACCAATGCGGCCGGCGGGGTGCGGGCCGGGCTGGGGATCGGCGAGCCGGTGCTGATCAGCGACCACCTCAACCTGACGTTCCGCTCGCCGTTGCGCGGCGCGCGATTCGTGGATCTGACCGACCTGTACTCCGCGCGGCTGCGCGCGCTGGTCCGCGCCGCCGATCCGTCAATCACCGAGGGGGTGTACGCGCAGTTCCCCGGGCCGCAGTTCGAGACCCCGGCGGAGGTGCGGATGGCACGGGCGCTGGGCGCGGACTTGGTGGGCATGTCCACCGCGATCGAGGCGGTCGCCGCCCGGGACGCCGGTTGTGAGGTGCTCGCCATCTCGCTGGTGACCAATCCGGCGGCTGGAGTCAGCGGCGCGCCGCTGAACCACGCCGAGGTGCTGGCCGCCGGCCAGGCGGCGGCCACGCGGGTTGGCCGGTTGCTCGCCACCGTCATCGGCCAGTTGTGAGCCGGGGCACGAATGAGCCCCGCCGAGCCCACACCAGTTGCGCCGGTGCTCGACGCGCTCGTGTCCGCGCCGCCCGACCCGGCTGAGCCCGGGCCCGCGTCAACCGGCGATGCCCCCGCCGACGGAGCGCACGTGGGCGCGCCGGCCGGGTTGCGCGCCGCCGCGCGCGCCTGGATCGCCGACGAGGTGGATCCGGTGGCCGCCGACGAGCTGCGCGCCCTACTCGACGACGGCGCGTGGGATGAGTTGGCCGACCGGTTCGCCGGCCCGCTGACCTTCGGCACGGCGGGCCTGCGCGGACCATTGCGGGCCGGTCCGAACGGGATGAACCGGGTCGTGGCGCGCCGGGCCGCCGCCGGCCTGGCCGCCTGGCTGACCGAGCGGGGCCGGGCCGGGCAGCCGGTGGTCGTGGGCCACGACGCGCGCCACGGCTCGGCCGATTTCGCCCGTGACAGCGCGGCGATCCTGACCGCCGCCGGGTTCGACGCGGTATTGCTGCCGGGCGCGCTGCCCACCCCGGTGCTGGCGTTCGCGGCCCGGCGGCTGCGCGCGGCGGCCGGGGTGATGGTCACCGCCTCGCACAACCCGCGCGCCGACAACGGCTACAAGGTCTACGACGCCGACGGCGGGCAGATCGCCCCACCGGCGGACGCCCAGATCGAGGCGGCCATCCGAGCGCTCGGCGCGACCCGCGACATCCGGCTGGACGAGCGGTACACGGTGGCCGAGCAGACCATCGTGACGCAGTACGTCGCCGCTGTGGCCGGATTGATCGGCCCCGCGCCGGTGCGCCGGCCGGAGGCCGGGGCGAGCGCCGGGGCGAGCGCCGTGATGAGCCTCACGTCGCACCGTCCCACGCCGGGCACCGTTCCCGCGAGCCGCTCGGCTATCGCCGCCACCGCGCGGGAGATGCGGATCGTGCACACCGCGCTGCACGGCGTCAGCACCGCCGTCATTCAGGCGGTGTTCGCCGCAGCGGGTCTCCCGCCGCTGATCGAGGTGCCCTCCCAGTCCGCCCCGGACCCCGACTTCCCGACGGTCGCGTTCCCGAACCCGGAGGAGCCCGGCGCGCTCGACCTGGCCATCGAGCTGGCCCGCGCGCGGCGCGCCGATCTGATCATCGCCAACGACCCGGACGGCGACCGGTGCGCGGTCGCGGTTCCGGCCGGCGCCGACGGCGGCGATTGGCGGCTGCTGCGCGGCGACGAGGTGGGCGCGCTGCTCGCCGACGCCCTGATGGACCAGGGCGTCGGCGGCACCTACGCCACCACGGTGGTGTCCTCGCAACTGCTGCGCGCGATCTGCGCCGCGCGCGGGGCGCCCTACGCCGAGACGCTCACCGGCTTCAAGTGGATCTGTCGCGCCGCGCCGGACTTGGGTTACGGCTACGAGGAGGCGCTGGGCTACGCGGTGGCCCCGGACCTGGTGCGCGACAAGGACGGCATCAGCGCGGCGCTGCTGGTGGCCGAGCGCGCCGCGCAGCTGCGGGCCGCCGGGTCGTCGTTGATGGCCCGGCTGGAAGAGTTGGCCATCCAGTTCGGCCGCCACGCGACCGACCAAGTGAGCGTGCGCCTGGCCGGGCCCGCACGCGTCACCGAGCTGATGTCGCGGCTGCGCGCGAACCCGCCCGCCACGCTGCTAGACGAGCCGGTGGCGGTCACCGACCTGCTGCCCGATGCCGACCTGCTCAGCTGGCGGGTGGACGGCGCGCGCGTGGTGCTCCGTCCCTCGGGAACCGAGCCGAAACTCAAGGCGTACCTGGAAGTCATCACCCAGACCGGAGCCGACGCCACCGCCGCCCGGCTGTCAGCGCTGCGGGCCGAGACCGAGGCCCTGCTGGCTTGCTAGCGTCACCCCCATGCGAAGCGAACCGTTGCGGATCGACGGCGCCTGGGTGTTCACCCCGCGAGTGTTCGGCGACGAACGGGGCGCGTTCTTCGAGGCGTTCACCGCGGAGGCGCTTGCCGCCGCCGTCGGCCACCCGTTGGCGCTGGCCCAAGTCAATCAGTCGCTGTCCCGGCGCGGGGTGATCCGCGGGGTGCACTACGCGCTGGTGCCGCCGAGCCAGGCGAAGTATGTGCGCTGCCCGCGCGGCGCGGTGCTCGACGTGGTGGTGGATATCCGCCTCGGCTCACCGACGTTCGGCCAGTGGGACGCGGTGCGCCTGGACGACGTGGACCATCGCGCGGTCTATCTGGCCGAGGGTCTCGGCCACGCCTTCCTCGCCTTGGCTGACGACACCGTGGTCAGCTACTTGTGCTCCACCGGCTACAACCCACAACGAGAATTTGGCGTCAACCCGCTCGATGAGCGCCTCGGCCTGCCTTGGCCGGCCGAAATCGAGCCGATCCTGTCCCCCAAGGACGCCGCCGCGCCCACCCTGGACCAGGCCGCCGCGCGGGGTCTGCTGCCGGACCACTCCGAGTGTCTTGCCTACTACCAGGCGCTGGGCGGCTGACCGGACAGCCGGCGCGGCCACCAGCCGCCAGCCGGCCAGCGCAGCAGGACCCGGCCGGACACGTCGGCCGCGCCATGCGCGCCGCTGTCCCCGCCGGCGAAGGGATTGTCGCTGGCCAGCCACCAACCGTCGCCGACCCGCCGCAGCGCGCGCTTGACGACGAACCGGTCGGGCAGGTCGCGGAACCGCGCGAGCACGATGTCGCCGGGCCGCGCCCGGGCGCCCACCAGCACCAAGATGGCGTCTCCGTCGCGCAGCGTCGGCGTCATCGACGGCCCACGCACCCGGCACACCCGCAGCCCGCGCGCGAGCGGCCGGCGCGGGCGGGGGGCGGGCGGCCGAAGCCGATCCAGTCCCGCGCGGAGCGCGTGGCGCAGCCGATGACGTGGCACGGAGCAATCATCCGCCGGGTAACGTCAACGGCTGTTCTCGTCTATGGAGGCCACCACATGAGACTCGCTCGTCACACGATCATCGCCCACGCGCACTGCGACCTGCCTTGCGGCGTCTACGACCCGGCGCAGGCCCGGATCGAGGCCGAATCGGTCAAAGCGATCATGGAGAAGTACCAGCAGAACGACGACCCGGTGTTCCGCACCCGAGCGTTGATCATCAAGGAACAGCGGGCGGAACTGGTCAAGCACCACCTGTGGGTGCTGTGGACGGACTACTTCAAGCCTGCGCACTTCGAGAAATACCCGCAGCTGCACGACCTGTTCAACCGGGCCACCAAGGCTGCCGGCGCCGCCGGTGGCAAGGGCTCGATCGACCCGGCGCAGGGCCAGCAGCTGCTCGACCTGATCGCCGAGATCGACAAGATCTTCTGGGCGACCAAGCAAGCGAGCTGAGCGCGCGTCGCTGGTCCGCTCCCCGCCGTCGCGCGGGGTTATTGTGACCGCTCCCACGCGGTCGCGCCCGGGTAGGCTTTTCCAGCGTGCGATCCAGGGTCCTGGTGGTGGTGAATCCGCGCGCCACCGCGACCACCGCCCGCAGTCGCGATGTGCTCATTCACGCGCTGCGCGGCGCCGCCGAGGTCGAGATCGCGCAGACCGCGAACCGGGGTCACGCGGCGGCTTTGGCGTGCCGCGCGATGCGCGCGAGAGTCGGCTTCGTGGTCGCCCTCGGCGGCGATGGCACGGTGAATGAGGTCGTCAACGGGCTGCTCACCGACGGCGTGCATGACGGGGTGCCGACCCTTGGTGTGGTGCCCGCTGGCTCGACCAACGTGTTCGCTCGCGCGCTCGGGCTGCCCTCCGACCCCACCGAGGCGGTCGGCGCGCTGCTGGACGCGCTGCGCGCCGACCGGAGCCGGCAGGTCAGCCTGGGCCGGCTGAATGACCGCTGGTTCACCTTCACCGCCGGGATCGGCTTCGACGCCGCGCTGATCGCGGCGGTGGAGCGGCGCCGGCGGCGCGGCGAGCGGTCCACGCACGCCCTTTACGCGCGCGTCGGACTGCGAGAGTTCTTCGCCTCCGACCGCCGCCACCCCAAGCTCACCATCGAGTTCGCCGACGGCATGGTGCTCGAAAAGCAGTTCTATGCCCTGGTCAATAACACCGATCCGTGGACCTACCTCGGCCGGCACCCGATGCGCCCCACACCCGAGGCGTCGTTCGACACCGGTCTGGCGCTGTACACACGGCGCCGAATGGGCGCGGTGGGCGCCAGTGTCTCCTTGGCGCAGATGCTGCGCCGCAACCCAGGCTGGGAGCCGGGCGCCACGATTCGGTATGACCTCCCCGAGTTGATCATCACCGCCAGCGAGCCAGTCCCGGTGCAAGTCGACGGGGATCTGCTCGGGGCGCGCGACAAGGCGTCGTTCCGGTCGGTGCGTCGTGCGCTTCGAGTAGCGTTTTAAGATAGTTTGTCCTAATATTTCCTGTGGAGTAGGTCGCCGTTTGCCGCAAAACCTTGCGGAAGTGAGTAGATTTGGACACGATTAGGCAACGAGAAGGCATCTTGATCGGGGTACCGCACGTGACAAGCGTGATCAACACCGCATCGCGGTGGAAACGCTTGCCACCCACGGTGACTCGTGAAAGTATTCACAGGCGCGGACCAATCGCCGACCGCGGCTTTAGTTAGGAGACTCGAACCCATGGACTGGCGTCACCGCGCGATCTGCCGTGACGAGGACCCGGAGTTGTTCTTCCCGATCGGAAACACCGGTCCGGCACTGCTGCAGATCGAGCAGGCCAAGGCCGTGTGCCATCGTTGCGCGGTGATCCAGGAGTGCCTCGCTTGGGCACTGGAGACCGGCCAGGACGCCGGGGTCTGGGGAGGCCTCTCCGAGGACGAGCGGCGCGCGCTGAAACGGCGCAACGCCCGCGCGCGCGCCCGACTCTGACCAGCCGGAGCAGCCCCCGGGGCCGGGTCGCGTTAGTGCGCGCTATTTCAGTGGTTTCCGTACCATTTCATCGGCGATCTTTCACGCGCGTCGGTGCTCGCTGATCGGCACGGCGATGAGCGCCGTCGTGCCCGTGCCGTCGGAAGACCGCAGGTCGATCGTTCCGGAGAGCTCCGCGCCGACCAGGGTGCGCACGATCTGCAACCCGAGCTGCTCACTCGCCTCGGCGGTGAATCCCACGGGCAGCCCCACCCCATCATCGATCACGGCGACCGAGAGCCGGCCCGGAGAGCGGACCGCGTTCACCCGCACCACCCCGGCCTGATCGTGCCGGTAGGCGTGCTGCATCGCGTTCTGCACCAGCTCGGTCAGCACCAGCACAAGCGCGGTGGCCACCTGGGCGGGGACATCCCCGAACGAACCAGTGCGGACCAGCGAGATCCGACCCGTCGCCCCAGTGACATCGGAGAGCATGCGCAGCAACCGGTCGACGACCTCGTCACAGGGCACATCCTCGTCCAACGACGCCGACAGCGTCTCGTGCACCAGCGCGATGGAGGCGATGCGCCGCATCGACTCCTCCAGCGCCGCGCGCGCCTCCGGCAGGACCACCCGACGGGACTGCAACCGCAGCAGCGCCGCGACAGTCTGCAGATTGTTCTTGACCCGGTGATGGATCTCCCGGATGGTCGCGTCCTTGCTCATGATCTGCCGGTCGCGCCGCCGGACCTCGGTCACGTCCTGCATCAGCAACAAGGCGCCGAGCGGTTCGCCGTGCGGGCGCAGCGGAAGCGCGCGCAACCGCACCACCGCGCCACCGCCCTGCACGTCCTGCCCCACCGGATGGCCACCGGCGATAGCGTCGGTGATGGCGCGCGCGACATCACTGGCGTCGAACGGGTCCCCCACCACGGCGCTGGTCAGCGCGCCGACCGTCTCGGCCACCACGTTGCCGGTGACGCCCAGCCGGCGAAACGCCGACATCGCGTTCGGGCTGGCGTACAGCACCGTCCCATCTGGCCCCAGGCGGACGATCCCATCGCCGACCCGGGGGCCGGTCTCGTCCACCGCGTCGCCCGGGAACGTCCCGTCGGCGATCATGGCAGCCAGGTCGGCGGCGCTTTGCAGATACACCACCTCCAGTTGGCTCGGGCTGCGCGAACTGGTCAGCGGAGCGTCCATGCCGAGCACCGCCACCGGGCGACCGGCCCGGCACACCGGCACCGCCTCGCGACGGATCCGCAGCTCACCGTCCCACGCGGGCTCCCGGTCGCGGCAGATTCGCCCATCCTCGAACGCCACCCGCAGCGGCGACGCCGTCCCGCTGCGCCGGAACTGACCGACTTGGTCGCTCAGATGCGCGGTCGGGCCGGTGGTGGGCCGGCAGTGCGCCACGCACATGAACCCATCCCCGCGCGGGGCCCACAGCAGCAGATCGGCGAAGGACAGATCTGACAACAGCTGCCACTCGGCCACCAGACGCTGGACGTGCCCGATCTGGGCGTCGTCGAGTGCGGTGTGCTCGGCGAGCAGGTCAGACAGCGCGGACATGGTCTGTGCTCACCAAGTCTGGGTCACCTTCGACAACCCGCGCGGGCGGTCTGGGTCGTTGCCCCGGTCCAGCGCCAACTGCCACGCCAGCTGCTGCATCGGCATGATCTCCAGAATCGGCAACAACTCCTCGGCCACGCCGGCGCTGGCCAGCGGCACACCATCGTCGGCCCCGACGCACAGCACATCCGCCCCGGCCGCCCGAAGCTTGGCGACGACCGGAGCCATCGCCGCTCCGCCACGCCCGGGCGGCGCCACCACGATCACCGGCACGCCAGCGTCGATCATCGCCAACGGACCGTGCAACACGTCCGCGCCGGAGAACGCCTGCGCGGACAGGTAGCTCGTCTCCATCAACTTCAGCGCCGTCTCGCGGGCGGTGGGGTAGGAGTAGCCGCGCCCCGTGGTGACCATCCGGTCGGCGAACCGATACTTGGCAGCCAACAGCTTCGGGTCACTGCCGGCGAGCGTTCGATTGGCCGCCTCTGGCAGCGCGGCCGCGGCGAGCGGCCCATCGGCTCCAGCGATCATGAGGTAGAGCGCGAGCAGCTCAGCGGTGTAGCTCTTGGTGGCGGCCACCGCCCGCTCGGCGCCGGCCCGCACATCCACGCCCAGCTCAGCCGCCTGGGCCAACGGCGAGGCCAGGTTGTTGGTCACCGCGACGGTCAGCGCGCCGCACTCACGGGCGACCGTCAGCGAATCAACCAGGTCCGGCGAGCCCCCGGATTGGCTGACCGCGATGAACAACGCCTCGCCCAAATCTGGGCGCGCGCCGTAGACGGTCATCGTCGACGGTGACACCAGCCCGACGGGCAGGCCGAGCCGCACCTCGATCAGGTACTTGGCGTACAGGGCCGCGTGATCGGAGGTGCCACGAGCCGCCAGCAGCACGAACCGGGGCCGACGGGCGGCGATCCGGGCCGCGGTCGCGGCGATCTCGGTGGCCCCGTCGGCGAGCAAGCGAGCCAACACGGCGGGCTGCTCAGCGATCTCGGCGCCCATCAACGCGCCGGCCGCCAACGGTGCGGCCGGGCCGGCGCCGCCAGCGGGGGCATCCAACGAAACGTCATGTGTCATGGATCGATGGTCCCCCACGACCGCAACCGTCACTCAGCGCGGTGCTCCCCGGTCGCGGCCAGGGCCGCCACCTGGTCCAGACCCTCCTTGATCCGCGCGCGCAGGCTCTCCGGCGCCACGTCGCCGCCGCCCGAGCGGGCGATCAGCGACAACACGTCCTGCTCCAACCCGAACTGTCTCAGGCATGGCGCGCAGCCATCGAGGTGCGCTCTGATGCGCCCCCGCAACTGCGGGTCCGACTCGTCGTCAAGGTAAAGGAAGACATCGTTGAGGACATCAGCGCAGTCGATGCCCCCGGGACCGGGTCCCATCATCATGATCGTCACTCCACGGGCCGGCGGGCCCCTTACCCACCGGCACACATGGAATATAGCCACGCTCGCGCGCGTAGTCCGCTAGCGACTGCTGCATGTGCCGGCGCCCACGATGCAGACGGGACATCACCGTGCCGATGGGGGTGCCCATGATCTCGGCGATCTCTCGGTAGGCGAAACCCTCCACGTCGGCCAGGTAGACCACCAGGCGGAACTCCCCAGACAGCTCATGCAACGCGTTCTTGACGTCGGAGTCGGGCAAATGGTCCAGGGCTTCCATCTCCGCGGACCGCAGCCCGTTCGACTGGTGCGACTCGGCGCGGGCCAGTTGCCAATCCTCAATGGTCTCGGTCGAGTCCTCGGCGGGCTGGCGGCGTTTCTTGCGATAGCTGTTGATGAACGCGTTGGTCAGAATCCGGTACAACCACGCCTTTAGGTTTGTGCCGTCGGCGAACTGGTCGAAAGCCGCAAATGCTTTGACAAATGTCTCTTGCACCAAGTCCTCGGCGTCGGCTGGATTGCGAGTCATCCGCATCGCCGCCGCGTAGAGCTGATCTAGGAACGGCAGCGCCTCACGCTCGAACCGGTCCCGTCGTTTCTCGACGGTTTCCTCGTGCCGCACAATGCTCCCATCTGCCGGCTTGCCTGAAACAGTGGCTAACCGATCCATGTCCGGCTCTCAAAAAAAGAATACGGCGGCGCGGGCCATAATCGCTCCGGCGCGCCGGTCAGTTCCGCAGGTGGCAAAGAAACTCACGCGCGGCCAGCGCCACTGCGGCTGGATCTTTTTTGAGCGAGTGGTCCGCGCCGTCGATCACCACCACGCGCCGGCTTGGACTCGGCGGCGGCATTCCGAAGGCGTCCCGCGCGCCCTGCACCACCAGCACCGGCGCCCCGCACTCGTCCAGCTCGCCCAGCCGATGGCGCTCTGGCCGACCCGGCGGGTGCAGCGGGAACGCCAGCGCGATCACCGCCCGCGCGCCGGCGGCGACGGCGGTGCGGCACGCCACCCGGGCGCCGCTGGACCGCCCGGCCAGCACCAGTGGGCAGGGCGTCGATCCGCCCGGCAGGTTGACGCCCGGCAGGTTGACGCGCGACCGGTGGGCGAGCGAGTCGTGGGGCGCGGCATCGGGCTCCGCGCCGAACCGCTTCGGGCCCAGCTCCGGCCGGCGCCGCAACGCCGCGATCACGGCGAGCCAGGCCTGGTCCAGACGAGCGGCGGGAGCCGGCGCCCGGCGGCCGGCCACCCGATACGGCTGGGTCACCCGCGCCACCGCGAACCCCTCCCGCCAGGCGGCGGCGCGCAGCGCGAGCAGGTCCGGGGCGTCCACGCCGCCGCCGGCGCCGTGCCCGATGACTAGCAATCCGGTCGGCGCGCCGGGACTACGGCTGGCGTCCAGGTCGGCCCAGGCCAGCCCGCTCGGGGTGTCGATACCAAGCCGCAACGGATCACCCGGCGCGGCCAGGGCACTCGCGTCGGCCATCCTGGCCGGCGCGGCCAGGGCACTCGCGCCAGGCCCCCGGGCCGGCGCGGCCCGACCCGGACGCGCGGGCGACGGATCGTGCGCCGCCGGCACGGGGGGCCGGGTCATCCGGGCCAGTCCAGCGACGCCGGCGCGACGGCGGCCTCGGCCTCGCGCGAAAGCGGCGCGATGAGTTCCGGGCCGTTGTTTCCGACGTTGCCCACTGCGGCGGACACCGCCCTCGGCGCCAGGCACGGCGCGGGCATCTCGTCCAGCAGCCGGCTGGCGATCGCCGGGTCGTCGCCGGCGCAACCGAGCCACGGCGCGCGCAGCCGCGACGGGACCAGCACCGGGCAGCGGTCATGGATTTCCCCGAGCGCGTCCGGGGCCGCCCGGGTGATGATCGCGCAGGTCCACACCCATCGGCCCGGGTCGTCGGCCGGCCGGGACCGGTCGCGCCAGAGCTCATACAGCCCGGCCATCGCCAGCAGCGGCTCGCCCGGCGCGTGCAGGAAATACGGCACCGATCGACCGGCGGCGCGGTGCCACTCGTAGTACCCCAGCGCCGGCAACAGACAGCGACGACGGGCCGCGGCGGCCCGGAACGCCGGCTTCTCGGCGACCGTCTCACAACGCGCGTTGATCATTCTTGGGCCACCGGCCAGCGATCGCGACCAGCTGGGCACCAGCCCCCAACGCATGGCGCGCCGCTGCCGAATCGGCGTCGGGGCATCCGCGCCACTCGACGGGCGCGCGACGATCACGGCCACCGTATGGGTGGGGGCGACGTTCCACGACGGCGGCAACGGCGGGCCGACCGTCTCCTCGACGTCGAACTCGGCGGCCATCTCGCCGTCGGAGGCGACATTGACGTAGCGTCCGCACACCCCGCGATTATCCGTCGCGGGTCGCGGTGGCGGGTGTTGGGTTCGAACCAACGTAGGCTGAGCCGACGGTTTTACAGACCGCTCCCTTTGGCCACTCGGGCAACCCGCCGTGACGCCCCGTCAAAGACGACGGGCGACGGGATTGAAGCCTACACGGGCCGCGCACCTGGCCGCGCCCCGACCAAGCCGTTGCGGTTCAATTACCGTCCGAGAGCCCGGCACAGTGGCCCGTCACAGTGGCCCGTCACGGTAGGGAGGCACCGAAGATGGCCGACTCGTCATTCGACGTGGTGAGCAAGATCGACCGGCAAGAAGTCGACAACGCGCTCAACCAGGCGTCCAAGGAGGTCGGCCAGCGATTCGACTTCCGCGGCACCAACGCCTCGGTCGCCTGGTCCGGCGAACTGGGCGTGACCATCAAGGCAGACACTGAGGAGCGCGCGAAAGCCGCGCTGGAGGTGTTCAAGGAGAAGCTCGTCAAGCGGTCGATCTCCCTGAAAGCACTCGACGCCGGGGAGCCGCGCCCCTCCGGCAAGCAGTACCTCATCGCCTGCGCGCTGCGCCAGGGCATCGACGCGGACCGGGCCAGGAAGATCGCCAAGCTCATCCGGGACGAGGGGCCGAAGGCGGTGCAGGCGCAGATCCAGGGCGACCAGTTGCGCGTCAGCGGCAAGAAGCGCGACGACCTGCAGGCGGTGCAAGCGCTGCTGCGCGGCGCCGACTTGGACGTCGCGCTCCAGTTCGTCAACTACCGATGAAAGGCATCGTCCTGGCCGGGGGCTCCGGCACCCGCATGCACCCGATAACCCGCGCGGTCAGCAAGCAGCTGCTGCCGGTCTACGACAAGCCGATGATCTATTACCCGCTGTCCACGCTGATGCTCGCCGGCCTGCGCGACATCCTGATCATCACCACCCCCCAGGACAAGGACCAGTTCGTCCGGCTGCTCGGGGACGGCGCGCAGTTCGGCATCAATCTGAGCTACGCCGCGCAGCCTGAGCCGAACGGGCTGGCCACCGCGTTCCTGATCGGCGCCGAGCACATCGGCGCCGACACCGCCGCGCTGGTCCTGGGCGACAACATCTTCTACGGCCACGGGCTGGGCGCGCGGCTGAGCGCGGCCGCCCAGTTGACCAGCGGCGCGCTGTTGTTCGGCTACCGGGTGCGCGACCCGCACCGGTACGGCATCGCCGAACTAGGCGCCGACGGCGCCCTGCTGGCGATAGAGGAGAAGCCGTCCCAGCCGAAGTCGAACCTCGCCATCACCGGGTTGTACTTCTACGACCACGACGTCGTCGAGATCGCTCGCTCGCTCACCCCGTCCGCGCGCGGCGAACTGGAGATCACCGATCTGAACAACGTCTACGTGCGCCGCGGCGCCGCCCGTCTGGAGGACCTCGGCCGGGGCACCGCTTGGCTCGACACCGGCACCGAGGACTCGCTGCTCGCCGCGAGCCAGTTTGTGCAAGTGCTCGAACAACGCCAAGGCGTGCAGATCGCCTGCCTGGAGGAGGTCGCGTTGGTCAGTGGCTTCATCGACGCTGCGCAGGCCTACCGGCTCGGTGAGGCGCAGGGGAACTCCAACTATGGGGCGCACGTGATGGCGGTGGCCCAGGCGTACCGCGCGGGCGGCTGACGGACCGCCATCGGCTGCGGGCGGGGCGCGCCGCGGGCGGGGCGCGCCCGGCCGCTACTGCCAGAAGCGCGAGTCGCCGCCGGCCATGCGCTCCAGGCGCGCGATCCGCTTGTCCATCGGCGGGTGGGTGGAGAACAGGTTGGCCATGCCCTGACCGCGGAACGGGTTGGCGATCATCAGGTGGCTGGTGCTGACCAGCGTTGGCTGCTGCGGCAGCGGCGCGGCCTGCGTCCCCACTTCCAGCTTGTGCAACGCGCTGGCCAACGCC
>Ga0123357_10003260_pt1 | contig 18516 bp, 12 predicted proteins | sample TergutEmb28metaG_FD_89873 | JGI IMG/M metagenome (GOLD analysis project Ga0123357, IMG submission 89873) | Embiratermes neotenicus P4 segment gut microbial communities from Petit-Saut dam, French Guiana - Emb289 P4 | ecosystem: Host-associated > Arthropoda: Insects > Digestive system > Gut ...
AAACGATAACGCCAAAAATGGTTAAAGTGGCACTCACACTGAGAATGCATTTAAAATTATAAATACCCAGTTAGAATTAGCCTTCATTTTCGAAGACTGGAAGCGAGAATGTCCGCATGATGTTTATTTGGTCAGTCCGCGTAAAACTTCGCGGTTGCTGGCCCCTTGACATTCCAATGCGGCAGACCGTACAATGAACAAAGAGCAGCGAGTCTGGTGCGTTCTGCAGAACGACATTGTGTGATGCTGTAGCAATGTGACGGGACGCTGCGGTATCTAAAGCGCCTCCACCCAACATATCGTCACTTCAGGCACGGACAGAATCCAGTAAGATATGGATACTTTCGCTGCACTACCACACCGTTCATTGTTTCACACTAAATCTTCACTAGGATTTAATCACCATTATCGGCGGCTTTCGTCTTCTTGACAGACAATATACACAGTTTCGGCCACACTGCGGAAGCAATGTAAATTTTTAGTGTATAAGGAATTAAATTATATGTTTGTGCAGGGGCGTAGTGATGGGTTTTTGCACCGCTGTCTAAATATATGACCCATACTGTACTTCCTTAATCCAAATGATAAGCCTATACGCCTAAAGGAATTTGAAGAGTTTTTTTTTATCACACGTGTCGGTTAACATTGAATATATATACGAGAATAAATACACTGGAGCTACAGTGCTTTTTTATCCCATTCAGTTAAGGAACCAGTATCAGCTCACACGAAAAGCAATGAAGCGTGAACTGATAATCTCAAAAATGCAACATCGCGAGTTCTTATCTGTCTGTCCGCATTAGATCTGAGGTTTACATGTTGGGGTATTCTACCTAAAACACTATGCATTCTGGTAAGCCAATACCATAATTCCAAATGAACTTTTTGTGTTTAGGCTCTAAATTTTTGGAACAGTTTAATTTTGAAGATTAAAGTGTTGTGGGATATGAAATAGAGCGCACTGGTACACTGTTACTTACTTTTCATAGTCGATTTTTGACTACCCTGTTTACGCATGCAGCAAACATATCCGAAACTAATCTGCGTATTCTGGTGCCTGTAGTTTAATATTCACCACATATAAAAAATTCTGAAATGAAAATTGTATATACACCAATCACAACTACGTTCTTATTTACGAATATTTCTAGACGGGCCGCTATACATAAATCGACTAAATTCGTTATGCTCAAGCATAAACATAGAAGACGTAAAAGTAAATTGACCACACAATTTCTGAAGTTGAGAAAATGGTATCTACTCAAATATATTCATCAGTTTCACAGTTGACAAGAATTGGTGGACACAGGAGCACGTGACCTCATCATTTTATTGTCACTGAAGTCCTTCTACTATCTCCCCTTCTAGCCTGAAGATGAAGGCAGGAGTATCCTCCGAGCCTATTATATTTACACCAGAATAAGTGGTGTCACATTTCTGACGTGGGAATCTTAGCTTTGTTTTCTTCGTGACAAGAACTTAATCCCTGTCTTTAGCATCTCACAAACGCAAAGACTGCTCTTATAATAAAATTAGGTGTGATGCCTAGAAATTATTATTATTATTATTATTATTGAATCCTTTGTCCTTGAATTTGCGTACCTCACAAAAATCTCCATCCTGAATTTTTGTACCTGTAGCTTAGATTTATCAAGCAGTTCAGTCAGTATTCCTTTAGACCAGAACTTTTCTACGGAAGAAGAGAACTACATCCCTGGAACAGGTTTGGACAAGAAGGAATAAAACCAGAAGCCATACATCTGCGCAATGTCAGAACCGCAAGCGTTGGTCTCCAGCGTCAACGGAACACAGATGTCTTGCTAAACAAATGCTGTGCTTATATCCCGTCCATTATAAATCTGGGGCCCCGTGTTTTCCTGTTTTCAGGGGTGTACGTAACTGCTGATATATTGCCACTGCCACCTGGTAACAACCCAATTGCGGTAAAGATTATTATTATTATTATTATTATTATTATTATTATTATTATTATTATTGCAGCAAGGGGTGATTGAATCCGTGATTTCAATATACAAGAGAAAAGTCTACCTTTCGGTAACCCAAGTTAATGTCGTTTCAGCACAATTTCTACCTTCTGATCTAGGCGTTCCCGCTTCAAAAACAACTACGATACGTCCAGGTAGTTGTGTTAATATCCTGATTTTACCACCGCGATTAAACATGACCCGAATGAAAAGTTATATCTTTGTTCGAGATATAAGAAGAACCCGCGTACCGCCACTCCGTGCTAAATAAGCCACATATCCTTGGAAGATTTTGGAATGATACTTTGTGACATTTCTGTATGTATCGGAATGCAATAAATGAAGCTGTTTAAACAAGTACACTCCTTACATTAATTGTTACCTTTGTCTCCTCACAAGCTATGCCGGTACCATTTAAAATTATAAAGTTGCCTAAAATGAAAGTATGTTACGAAAATTTGAAGAAACCACACAGGAAACACACGAAATTCTACTATTTCGATAGAACTGGAATTTTGTTTAGGCGTAATATGAGATGGAACTTCTCTTTTTCTATAGACTGATAAATACATAAACAAGATCGTCCCTTCGGGATGTGCTCTTGAAAATTGTGTTGCAGTTAAATGATTTATGGCAAAATAATTTCAATCCTTCAGCTTTAAAATGATGACTAGAAGTTAACAGTGGTCTTCAAGTAAGAAGCAAAAGTTAACTTTCGTTGACAAACTGTTCTTTGCTCCTAAACTCACGTAAGGAGTCAAACAGTGAACGCAAGAGTTTATATTCGTAATATTAAACTACATGACTCGAGAAGATGTTTGACTGAACGAAGTGATAATTTACCCTATACAAACACTTATATTCAAATAAAACACGAAAACAGGAAACGAAATGGTTTCCAGAAAAAGTCAGCACTTCACATCATTGGAGAATCACGTCGGCATGACCAAAGACAAGTTCTGCTCTAAACTAAATCACTTATTAAAATGCTGGTTTGAAAATTCATTACTAAAATATCGCTGGGAAAACATTTATGTAGTCTTAAAGCCACATGAATTGCTCCTTTGTTCGAAAAACTGGAACTAAACAGAAGGCGTAGAATCGCGTCTGCGTCCCTTTCCGGCGCTAATTTAAAAAATATCCGGTAGCAAAATACTGGGTTCACATACTTGGACAGGGCCTGTAGTGAGCCACATATTCTGATTACAACATCTGTACGTAGGCCTGCATGTCACTGCAATATTGCAGTACAGATTATTTAGCGGGGTATGGATAACCCGCATTTCACGTGTTCCTTAAGTGTTCTGAAGAGTACCGCACTGGTCTTGGTATTCACTTTTCCAAGATATTGTTGCAAATATAAAATAAGTATCTCAATGAAAGCTTTGACCTTAATTCAATATACATTTTATGTAATTTATGTTTCCTTTTTGTACAACGAACTGCTTTATTATCAATAACAATTCAACTATAACGTCTTATATGCGGGTGTTATATAAGCAATAAATGGTAATAAACCCATTTAATTAGCACACCAACTTTAATACACATACATAAATTTTACATTAAAACATTTAAAATCGTTCCAATATATTTCGATCCAAAGATAATCTTCACTGTTCCTTGCTAAAGTCACATTTTTAAAAACACTCACAGATTAATTTCCTTATATTAACTTGGTGCTGTTGCAGCATGTCGTATTGTGTAAGAGTACGTTGCTGAGAATGCGCCTGACTGTGGGTGTGCGTCGTGTGTTATGTTGCGTGAGGCTGGTTGGGGTGGTATCCGTGTGGCAGGCTTCAGCACCAAGTTAATATAAGGAAGTTAATCAGCAAGTGTTTTTAAAAATGTGACTAGCAAGGAACAATGTAGCTCCCTGAAGATGATCTTAGGATCGAAACATGTTGGAGCGATTTTAAATGCTTTAATGTAAACAAATTATGTATGTGCATTAGTTGGTGTGCTAATTAAATGACTCTACGAAATGCACGGTGCAACGATAAAGATAGTAATAAACCCACTTCTCACTTACGTACACTTGGCTGTGTGTGACGATCACTGGTAATAGCAAACGATCACACTCTACGGGCAGTAAATTTATGTTTTCCTACCGTGGGGCAAAAATCTGAGTCAGAACCATGATTAGATGCCTAACACACATCTTGTACACGTATATTTCAGTCACGTGAATTCACAGCATACATTTTACTGAACGTTTCGCTTGTCAGTTATCCCCCATGAAAGAACAACGGGATATTTCTGTTGAATGAGCTGGTGTCGTCTTTCAACCGATCAGAAGAGCACTTAAGGAAGAGCATGAGTAGAACCACGCGTACGCCAAGGCTGAGTACTGAAGACGAAAGGCAGCTTCTCCCATTTTACCTTGCAGCCTATCTGAACTACAGTAAGATGTTCCTTTTCCCCGCTCTTCACCAACATCTGCCCTTAGTGCTCGGATAGTACAGGCATTCCAGTATCACGAGGGTTCCTACCGGATAACACTGAAGGAGCCCATTGCCGCAGACGTAAGAAAGCCTGCCAGAGTACTGATGAATAAAAAGCTTCATTGAGAGAAGTTCGGCCTGGTTTGAACCTTACACAGGTCAAGTACGTTGGGGGGAAGTTTCTGGTCGGATCTCAAGCACTTTTTCACCGAATGGAGAGGATGTCAAGTTGACAGAATCTGGGCTGGACAACTAACTATTTGAATTCGGGTGTTCCACAACAAGACCGACTTTGCTCCACATGTCGTCCGAGATGTAATTAATGTACGTGTTAATTCGAGAGTTGGACTTACAATCATATTCAAGGCTTTAAATATCGTTATGAGTTTTACGTATTTTTGTTCTTAAAAATAAAAATAAGCAAGAGTTTTGGGCGATAGGCAGGTCTGTTGCACTACACCACAAAGTTCAGCCTTAAATTGCGTCCCCATACTTAAATTTTTATTCATTCTGAAACACAACGTGCAGTTATATTATTAGTGTTGGTGTTTATGGTTTCGCAAAACCTTCATGTTGTTAATTTCCCTCTCCCATTATTACATTTAGAAGAATTTCTTTACTAGCCTAGTGAAGATATCTTCACAGAAAATTAACATAAACAATGTACCTAATTTAAATCATTCACAATCAAATTCTGTCTTTTTACATTCACAGACGTTAGTTCTATTTTCGGATTGCGGCATTAATTTTCGTGTTCATGTGGGTTTTGCAGACAGGAGAAATACTGCAACCTGCATTTTAAACTTTCATATTGTCCAGTGGTAATCACATGTACCTCCAGCTGCAATAGCAAGGACCCGCAGTTTGCCACTGAATATACATTTACAATTTTTGTACCAGTCTCACAATAAATAATTATTACAGTCCGAACAAAATTTTCTTGTCGATTTTTTACAACGGACACAGACTCTGTTCTCTGCGAGGTGGAAAATCAAGTTTTTATATACAAATTTAATGTTTTGGTATTCAAAGAGTTGGTAAAAGGATGAAAAATTCTGTGTCCAAACAAAAAAAGGTCCGAATTTTCAAAAACAGCTTACAACTTTAAAATTGACGGTAAATAGTTTGTGGGGTTCGCTCTCGAAATAAAAATCGCTGATTATAATAAAGACTTTCATTACGTTCCAGTGGTACTTCAAGACAAATTAATTACTGTTTCTTTCGTTCCTTCTAGTAAAGACCACTTCTAGTTGATATTCACAAATGTAGAGGAGAAAAGAAGTGCAAAAGCTCACTTGCGTGCCCGTATTTAAGGGCTTAGGGAATGGAGATCATGTAAGGTTCCGGAAGGTATAAAAGGGATTCTGGGTCCAAATTTTATCTAAAAAAATCATTTAAGCAAATCACACGCATACCTTACTAAGACTCCTCATACTAAAGTTTTGTGGGGTGACAAACTTTCTAAACAAACGAAATAAAGATACAAGAACCAGTCAGCTGAAGCAGAAAATTCGCATCTGTCAGCAGCCGATCATCTGTTGATCCACCGTATATCTGACAATGTAAGGTATCTACAGAAATAAGTAAATCCTAATGGCGTTACAATCCATACTAAACGTCATAACCCATGACGTGTGGATGGGTCTGCTACTTGTATGTACGTACAGCAGATGATTCTTATTTTTTTCTCAGGCACTTCTATGCTGGCATAAGGTAACACATTCAAGAATTTGTAGATGTCATGAGGGGCGTAGCTTCAAAGGGTTAATGATTGATGTCGCTGGAATCTAAATATGGGGAGACTAAGGAGTGGCCTACAAAACATCGCAGGCAGGAAAACGTGAGATGTCGCTGTCTGACGTTCTCTAGCTTACAGTGAAACGATAAATACGCAAGACACACACATACTTCATACTTCACACGGTAATCTGGTAGCTGAAAATGTCAAAACAAGTCTACAAGTAACAGTACTTCTGCTTCTTCGTACAGTTAAAGTATCTTAATCCATACGTGCAATGTCTGTTTGCCTGTACCTGCAGGCTAGGGCGACGATACAAATTATGTTCATACACAAACGCCGAAGTAGTAGGAATCAGTGTAATTAGGCTGTAACATTTCATCTTGTAATAGGAGAAGAAGGACGAAGTCCACGAAATGGATGATTCGAAGATGATAATTGTATTGAAGCCCGGAACCTGACTAGTTGCGACATCTTGTGCTTAATTTTAGACATTTGGAGAGCAACATGGATCGAAAACCTAATCCCGAAAATAAAATAAGTGAAACAAGTGACATTTAAGCGAAAACCACGAACAAGTTTATGAATACCGTAGAAGGCTGCCGGAGTAATGTTAAACAGAAGCAAGACCTGGAAATGGAGAAATAAGAAAGAAACTGGAAACTGCATGGACGCAGGAAGATAATTTTCACTTCTAAATCTCTGAAAGGACTTCAAAGCAACAGAATCTCACTCAGACAGAAAAAAATGATAAAAGAAAAGCGCTTGTTAGTGACTTTAAGACCGAGGAAACCGTTACGAGAATGCAGTTCAGGAGAGGAAACAGCAGATATTATGATAATTCTTCTATTTAGCCAATGCAACTAAAAAGCACCTGCCATTGTATGCTACTCAACATTCAGCAGGAAGAATCCGACACTCGTTTAGTGGAAACGCAACATGGTTGTGTTTTTGATCCGCTAATTTATTAAATTTGAAGAAGGGAAGAACAGACGTGTCGCTCAGTGTCATTTGATCCGCAGCTGTATCAACAGCAATCTGAGGCACGTGGCACGCTCGCTGTGTTTACAAGTGAAAGAAAATGGGGCAAACTGGGGACACTGTTTACAGTACCTAAAATTGGATAACCGTATTGTTTGAAGAAAGTCAGAAAGCGAAACATGGAAAGAAATGGAAAAGGGAACTAGAGAGGAATAAAGAAACAAACAAAAGAAGCAAAAGGAAACAATATTCATTAAAAAGAGTATCACAAGCCTAACACTAAACATTAGCATTATAATAAACAACTGAAGGTTGAAATAATTTAAACTACTTGCAGTCAAAGGTTATTAACAAAGTTGCGGGCATACGAACATGGCGCTCAGGCGGAGTCATCGGGCAAATTCGTCGCCTTCGACTTGAAAACCCATCTTGTTCTATACATGGGCATACACGCAGGGACAGTGACGTATTTACACAAAAAGTAACTCACACAGAGTTGGCAAATACAGTTTTGAATCCTTCATAAGCCGTTCTAGGCTTTCTTTGGTTATTAGTTATAGTTATATTTAAAAAATTGTTAATCGAACGCCCTATTGATTCTAAATAAGTTATAAAACTGCTGGATAAATCGTTGGCAGTATAGCGTAGTCGGTATAGCGACTCGCTACGAGCTGGACGGTCCGTGGATCGAAATCCGGTGGGGGCGAGATTTTCCGCACCCGTCCAGATCGGCCCTGGGGCCCATCCAGCCTCCTATACAATGAGAACCGGGTCTCTTTCCCGGGAGTAAAGCGGCCGGGGCGTGGCATTGACCACCTACCACATCTAGAGCCGAGGTTAAAGAAAGAGTAGAGCTATATCTCTACTCCCCCTCTGGGTCTTCGTGGCCTGTTCTATGGCGAACTTTTACTTTGCTGGATAAATCAGTTCTTTAAAAAGTACGTTGACAAAACAAAAACTGGGACTCCAAACTCTGAAAAAGAAAATCTTCCCTTTGTAATATTTTTTTGTTCTCCGCCGCCCAGGTGTTGCAGAGTTAGAGCTTCATGGATTATGCAGGGCACCCAGAAAGGAAACTGCGACAGACGTGTTACAGCACCGGATACAGTCGCCTAACAACAAAGAGGAGAAAAATGCAGCAAATGGACGAAGATAACTGGATAGAAGACATGTAGATTACTCGCAGTCGCACCTTCAGTTTCCACTTGTTGCGTGAGTCAGTGTGAAGACTACAGTGTTCTGGGACCTGCCAACATAAGAAATGACAGAAATGTGCACACTTTTAGGGAAAAACATACTGCTTCCCTTCTCGGGGACGACTGACGGAGGACGGAGACGGAAAAATTAGTGTCCTACAAAACATCAATAAATTTCCACCAAACTGAGTGGTGCCACATCCCAAGGAATACACTACTCTCTCTCACACACACGCGCGCGCGCGCGCGCGCGCGCGTGTGTGTGTGTGTGTGTGTGTGCGGGAGAGAGAGAGAGCGAAATTAGAAAGCACTGCAATATGAAAATGTACGTTATTAAACGGCAAACTTCATTGCATTTTTTAGTGAATTGGAAAGAAATAGTCGCCGATAATTGAAAACATAATCATTTAAATTAATGTGAAATTCTGTCATACGAGTACAACAGACTTTGAGCTGTAATTTGTAGCAAAATCATAAAATGTCAATTCCGTCTGAACACACAAAAAGTGGAAAACATGCACAGTATAAATTTCTGCTTTCTCTCTTGGAGAAAACAAGCAACACAAGAAAGGGAAACAACCTCTGAAATTAAGAACCGAATGATACCAGGTTTCATTATTAAATATTAGTTAAGTCAACATTAGCCCTGTATTTTAGAAGTGTATAGATTTCATTGTTAAGAGTCGGGCATTTCGAGGAACTAACAACTACATGGTTTGCGATGGATTTAGATTACAGGTAACGCGCAGAGATGACATAACATCCGGCTCCACACTCACATCATCGCGAAGTGACTTCCTTCAAAACTTTATTCACTACGTCGATCAACATACTGCCGGTTCCTTTTAAACCCTTTTCTATTGCTAAACGAACTGTGCCAGAAAAGTAAAACTCCTTCCTTTCACTACCCACTGAATCAGCACGTCTCAACCTCGTTCTAAGTAAGTAACGTAAATTTGGCCTTGTGTATAATCTAAAATGTTTGTGTCATGGAATGACAAAGTATGAGAGAGAGGAGTTACTGCTCAACACGTTCTTAAGCTCGGCACTAGGCCAGTATTAGTGCAAGGCTGCACGACCCCGGGAAAGAGCCCCAAAAACCATTGGCCAGGCGGCTGGTTGAGCCGTAGGACTGATCTGGGTGTGGTGGAGAAAGAAACAAGACAGGCAATATAAGTATAAACTTCGCGTAACAATTGTTGGCGCGGAAGAGCAATAAGTATTAAATATTATGAGTGTCTTCATTCTTGAAAAGCTGTCTATAATGCAAAGCGCACGCACCATATTGTTATCCGCAGACTGCCCGACTCTACCAAGTTTTTCCACAATATATCTCAAAAGACATGGTTTCCAAGGGAAAAAATTTCTCATTCTAAGAAGTAGTGAGACATATATATATATATATATATATAGTGTGTGTGTGTGTGTGTGTGTGTGTCTTCATGTAAAGTACTCGCTATGCTTGTCTGATTTCAATGAAACTTGAAATTTCTCCACAGATTTTCGAAAAAAGAAAATGTTTAAATATAAAATATTATGAAAATCCGTACAGTGGCAGACAAGTCTTTCCATGTAGGTGAGCAGGCTGACAGACGGACAGACAGACATACCCACAGACATACATGACAAAACTAATAGTCCCTTTTCCCTACTTTGCGAGCGCGCGTAAAAATTAAACTGCACATTAGACAAAGACAGAACTGGCATATGTAAAATAACGGACGTTCATTAATCGGCATAAATTGGACTAGAGCGACTGTCTTTCAGAAAAAGGGCGACATAGGGAAGGTGACTGAATTGGAACTGTGCGACTTTAAAAGAACTGCGCTAACGTGGCACTTACTGCGTGTCGGCAAATTAAAAGATGCAGGTGGAATACAGATCAGAGAATGTAATGTCCTGAGTACAGAAGTGAGAACAATTTTAAAATGAGTTATAAAGGGAAAGGATGTGATGGTGCTAATTTCGTGTGGCTCAGGCGGTGAAGGGCTTTTGTGAAGAGGGTTACGAATATTCAAGGTCTATAAAATTTGGAGCTTTCATCATTACATTCATATTACATTCCTAAGGAATCCTTTTCCACCATGAAGCTGCAGCTACAAGCCTATACCCACATCCTAACACATGTGTATACACACAAACAAACAAATATATATATATATATATATGTGTGTGTGTGTGTGTGTGTGTGTGTGTGTGTGTGACAATGGCAAAGAGTTTGATTCGCTGCAGTATGAATTTATATTTTGTTTACCAAAGCATCCAGAGAGGCTACAGGGCCCACCTTGCCTACTTGTCAGTAAAAAAGGGGAGCCATTCCCCAGTTACACAGATGTCTCGTGAAGCTGACAATCCACGAATATCGAATGGCTTGGTTAATGTGAGGAGCCCTTCCTCCATTCCATTTCGTGGTCTTTAGACACAGATAGGCCACCGCATTTCGAGCAGATGAGGTGATTTTCTCCCCGGAGACTTTAGAGCCAAAATTCCGTGCGACTTTTTTGTTCAAACGAACAGTAAGGCATCGTGACTAAAGCTGACAGCAGTGCCCAACATTTCGGTTGACTGTACAGGAGGAAAACTTGGGATGTGTTCGTAACGTCGCGGATGCTGTTCTCGTTAGAGGCCAGCGTGGGCAACGAGATGAGGAGGCTGTTGAATATATTGTATCTACTGACACACTTGCCACCGCCCGCCCGCTCAACCGCAGACTACCAATACTAACTAACGCCACGTAAAGTAATGTTAAAAGCAAAACTGACAACAACTTTACTTAAAGACTGCACTGATCGTTTGACGTTGCGTTTTTTAAACATTCAGCTTCTGTTAGTTATTGATTCTTGGACTATTTATTTATTTATTTGTGGTCCATTCAAACAACCTGTCTGTAGCACAAAGTGTAAGTACATTGTCTATTTGATGATGATTAGTGAATAATGAATTGGAAGGTACGGAAAATAAATAAGTCTGCTTGGCTTAAAGTACTAGCCAGACATTTTCATGGATGGACATAAAATCCACGGATGACTTCCGTCAGGACAGTCATGTGCCGGGGAGAGATATGAACCAGAATCTCCCGAGCCTCAAGCAGCAGTACTGCCCACACCTGCACGACGTTCGGAGATTCTTGGATTATTAACGACGTTGTTTTTACTGAATAAGTTAAAATCGTTGCATGAGACGGCATGATACTCATGCATAAATATTAAGACACGATCGTGGAATATTCCGGGCTACTACTCTGGTGTTTGTTGGAGAAACTGAGGAAATCCCGAACGGATATCCGATAAAACATGGATTATTTACAACTCTAGGGCTTCTGCTTCAAGTTTTATTATCCAAAGAATTCATTTACTTTGTTATACACAAATTACAAAATTCCAGCTTAAGTCTACTTACGTTTTATTGACAAGTTTTGTGATTCACACACCAGTTTCAAGGCGTACAGATTTTTAATTTACACAATGCATTTATGTCATATTAAAAAGATAATAAATATATATGTTAAACCTATCATAAGTAACATTAAATATTTACGTATTCAATAAAAACAACAATCCGAAATTGACCCAATTTTCTGGTGACAGAAAAGTAATAATGGCCCTGAACTCTAGTAGGTCTGGTTATATACCCGTACTTTTTATACACTCTTCTTTGACGATAGTAAGAGAAATTAAAGGTACAAAGAATGGTGAAATGCTTATCAGCAGTATGAAACCAGGGTCCAAAATAAAAGCGATAAATATTACGCACAATAATATTATCACACAACGATATGTGACGTATTCACAGTAATGTATTATTGGAAGAAATTTCAGAAAAAAAAATTTTTTCTTCGCTGCTGCTTGTCATTTATATTTCCTTTATATGATATTGATATTTTTTTCTCTTTCGTTAAATTTATCATTAAGATTTTTGCGAAGGAGAATTAGTGCCTAATATATTGCATTAATATTAGCCTATTTTCCTCCAGCCAACTTACTTGTTCAATGCAAAAATTTATGAAAGTATCAAATTCCGTTCAAGGTTACATGGGCCAGTTGAAGAGCAAGATACGTGTAGAATAAGAACTAATCAGAAATTGAGGGAGCTATATAAAGATCTAGACAGAGTAACAGATACTAAAACAAGAGTTTCCGTGCATCACTAGTACAATTACAATTGATAACCAACAAGATGCAATTATTTTGATTTATTTACTTTAATCAGCTCTACGTGTTTCGGGCAACACCAGCCAGCAGCAACATCGGTGGACATTACCAGAAGTTGTAGTTACAGTGATATGTTCCTGATGATGGGCGAAAACATCGCCCGAAACATGTACAGCTGATTAAAGTAAATAAATCAAGGTAGTTTCATCTTGTTGGTTATCAACTGTAATTAAAAAGAAGAGATTGGAATAGATTGGACATGTAGTAAGAATGGATCAGGGAAGGACACTTAAGAAAGTATTTGAGAGTAAATCGGAGGGAAATAGAATAATGGAAAGACCTAGACTGAGATGACTGTAAGATGTATAGAACGATCTACTGTAGATGAAGGTTAAGAGATGGCGACAGTAGGCAGCAGATAGGGAAGAAAAGGCGTCCGTATTTAAAGAGGCCAAGGTTGTCAGAGGGCCGTACAGCCAAAGCGTAAGAATGTGTAGGCACTATATCCCCAACCCCCTCCCACCTCCCAAATCGGTCTCCATGTATATCAATAACATTAAAAGATAGAGTCCTTTTCATATTACGTGTAAATTAAGCCTCAGTCCTTTTCTACTAGTAGGGCATAAAGTTTCCTATGAAGAACTATACATAACTGAAATTGTATAAAACCTACGGCTGTGCTCAGACTACCTTCACAACCTACAACTCTGTCATACTGTTGATTAGCAGCAGCGGAAAAATTACAATACACTTGCCTCACTGCAGCTTTGTCAATACCAATCAGCTAGACTGGGATTAAATCCAGGTCGCTGACAAGGACATTAACCTCCCAATCAGTCATCTGTGAACCATTACGTCTGTCGTAGCACGACTTCATTTGAGTATAAACTAAATTCAAACACCTGCAAAATCTTTAATTATCAGACAAATGGTTCGAGGCAGTAACAGTCCTCCGTCTAACAACAACAGCGCCATTCAAGGCTCTTCTTGAATGGTAATTGTGTTTAAAATTCCTTACTTTTATTGTAATAATTCTTTTTGTCGTTCTAAAAATAATACGGCAAAAACTGCGACTATAAATGCAGCCTTAAATATATTTGGTTTATTATACGTATACACAATTTTTCCAGGTGTATAGGCTTAGGTTGGGGAGAACCGATGGAACGAGACTACTCGGAATACTTAGGAATAGATGGGAGGATAGCATTAAAATGGATTTCAAGAACTGGGGTGGGGCACGGATTGAATTGATTTGGCCCAAGAGAGGGACAGGTGGTGGGCTCTTGTGAATACGGCAATGAACCATCGCGTTCTATAAAATACGCGGAAAGTCTGGACTAGATGAGGACCTTTTATCTTCTCTGGAAGGACTCTGCTCCATACAGTTTAATTAAATTCATACATACGTAAAACAAAAAATTATTCGGGCTATCCGTATGAAATTGTTAGTCTCTATTTGCAGGAACTAAATCATCCTTGCAATACGTCAAATCGTATCGTTTCAAGCTAGGAGTAAATGCCATTAAAGTCCATTTTCACTTACTGGTTTGCTACAGGCCTACAAATGAACATGACGACTAAAATGAAGACTCAGGAATTTTTTTAAATACAACAGCAGTAGGTTTTTAGACTCCGTCGTTACGAAGTTCATTTAGGCACCATATAGGTGGACCAGACTTGAAGCGAAAGACGTCCTACTCTCCCACAAGACTCAGCTTTACGAAAGAGGGGATGAAGTTAGCAATAATGCTTCCAACCGCCACATTGTTCTTGCCTGCCAACAGAATACGTATCTCTTCTGGCGTTCTTAAAACGGAAACCCATTGAGAAGGATCACTTGATTTAATATTCTTAAAATGGAACGAAGCTCATACAAACACCTTCAGTAGCAAAATATCAGCTTAGTAATGTACTCCCAAAAATTCACTTACTCCCTCGGCAAATTACGCAGAGACAATGCTAATATGAAATCGAATTCTGTTGGTTGAATATCAGTGGGATCAAATAGAACGAGTTTGGAAAAGTGTGAAAGCTTCACGATCTTCCTCTGGTCACATATTTGTTAATACTTTAACTTTCAGTGGTTATTACATGTATTACGCGGTTTAAAAATTCCAAAACTCTACATTCTGCCCACACCATATGGTTCTACAATTCGCATAAAAAGAGCGATAATATTCCTAAACGCTTTGTACATCATGAACCGCGTGGTTTTCCTATGGACATGGAGTGTATTTATTGAGCGGGATGAACTGTATCTTGTAAATAATTAAGGTTAATCATATCCATTTGTGCAACCCAGCGGGAAACTCGAAGCAGGAACGAAATATTATCAGTTACAACGTGATATTGAAATGCAGGTTAATAAGAATGTGTTGTAGAGTATGGAGGGCATGCTGATTTTAATAGTCAATACAGAGAGTTTTAATCAGTTAGTTAATGAATTAATACATTATGTTCTACAAGTACCCCTTGGAACAGGTAAAGTATTTACTACCCACATTCTTTCAAATTTGATACGAATGACAATAATTAATTTTACAGTAATATACTTCTACAGATTATGAGTTTTTTTAATCTACCAGCATAAAGAAAGTTAGTTGCTACAAACTCTTATGCGTAATGTAACGACAAAACTGTTACTGTGCTGAATGACACGGAAGTCTACAGCATAAGAACGAGTGGACACACAACTGCAGTCAATTTTGAAACCAGCTTCATGCCACGACCACCTACCCTCAAGGAAAAATGATCCGGTATCCATGAACGAGATGCTGGCCGGACCCCACAGACTTTCTGCATATTTTGGAGAAGAGAAGTATTCCTTAATGCTGCCACAAATCGAACTGTGATCGCTCAGACGCCAAGCGAGTAGCCTAGTCAGTATACAGAACAGGCTAACGCTTGTGGGTAGCGATGTTAAATAAGTGATTTCGAAAATCAACACAACACAGTCTCACAGTAGACGGAGTAAACAGTTACCACTAGTTACATTCTTACTGGTTTATGTGTTTCTTGCTGATAATGTATGTATTGTGCAAGAACCGGTCCAAGAGTACGTTATTGACGGACATATAAATGGAAATGCGTGGACACACTGGAGGACTGCTCGTTGAAGGAATATCTGATTAAACGCTGTTTGTTGTTACACTGAAAGCTCGCTGTATTATTTAAGTGTACACTAAAATATAAACCCACACTCTGTACTACTATGCAGTAATAACTGTACTACATTCTGACACGCAAGCAACTGACAGTTGAGCGGAGCAAGGTTCTTAGTAATTACATTAAAGAATAAGTAATAGTCTCAGCGTCAATACAAGAGGTCACAAAACCCTGTGCCGTGCCCTTATTATGCGATCACCCAGTTATCTTTTACTTGCGAGTTTATTCCAAGTCTTGTAATCTCCGGACATCGTGCAAAATCCCATTCGCAAAATAAGGGGATGGGTATAATATGATTTTGCAGTAGCTTACATTCCGTTACCTCCATTTACAATGACTTGCTGCTTATTAATCCCTTTCAGGTTTGTTTTTTAGTAACTCGTTAAATATTACACTCTTTGATGAGACGCACAGGTCTGTTCTTTCATATAACTAATGATTCAATAATACTTGTTTAGAGTTAATTTATCATTACCGAGTCTCAAATCTTTTACTTCCGGATTTTTAAATCTTGGAATGGGGGCTGTCTTCATTGTACTTGTTTCTGGCACTGAGCTACACAGTCGATGACCTACGCTCCCCTTTAGAAATACGTTAATTTTATATGAACATATCCACTTACTGAAAAATGAATTTCAAATCTTGGCTTTGGGAAGGCGGTGAGAAGGCATCGCCACTTAAAGCTGATTCTAATTGCGAGAGAAAATTTCTTTAATTTAGGCCACTTAATACTGATAATATGGAAATTTCATAGGAATAAGTCTAATAATAAAGTAAAATTAGATGCCAGGACAGGGAAACGGTCAGAAGTACAACTGTGTTCACAGCAGACAATATAAGTATACCGATATAAACACGAAACAAAATTGTTACGTCCACAACGGGAAAAATTTTAGAAATAAATGTAAATATTCAGCCTACAATTATAAGTAGAATAATCCATGAATTAGTAAAATATATTTCATGAAGACATGTGATACTACACAAAATGCTGGGTCAACGAAAAGGGAAACATTTTAGTGAGAAGTGCGCTGATGGTGATAGAGAGACAAAACAGGAAAATCAGGAGGAAGAACAGAAATTAAAGCCCTTTTCTTCCGTTTCTTTGTGAGTGCGAATACAGACCCACTGACGTACTCGGATAACTAAAGTCGATGGTATTATAGACGACATTACATGCGAAGAGATGAGAGAGGCTCGACAAAGAATGGAACAACACAGGGACGCGAAGATACTTGTATAATGTGTGTTGTTTGTTCAGCGACGTCCGTAACTCAATGTTGTATACGACTATGTTAAAATTATGGTATAACAATGTACAATTTGCTGGAAATGATACGGAGGGAAACGGTTAGAACTACATGAAAGTAATGCCCCTGAATTTGCCTGGAGGAATACGGCAGAACCACGAAAACATTAATCGGAATACCGTACGACGCCAGAAGATCGAACCAGGTTTTCCCGAATCACGTGAGAAGCATTTCCACTTCATCCGACTTACTCGCTCATAAGACCTACACGGAGGAGCCTAAGAGAGACTAAGACATTCAAAGATAACTTCGAGGACGGCATAGACACAAAATGGTCTCATCCGTGAAAATAAGGAGGAATTATTTGTGATAAGTCGTCAGTATGAAGCCTCCTTATACTACTTAAGGTCTTCAACAGTGTCATAACATTACGCGTTAATCGATAAAGATGTCAGAATACAATTTAAATCAAATGTAATTTTATCTTTCTGTAAACCGCAAAGATATATAGAGCAGCAGAATTGTACCAACACATTGTTGCGATAATTCTTAATCTTGGAACATGGCAGAGGCCAGTGGTCAGTTTCGCGTCCCAGTCGCTTAAACCCGGAGGAAAATAAACCCCTTGGTATCCACAGAATGGAAGTCCAGATGGGCCCACAACAGTCTAGACGCCCTGGAGATCAAAACCATTTCTTGCCCCTTCCAATAATTGTAACACGATTCCTAATTCACGCAGGTCGTAGCTTAGACACTATATCGCATACGATAACACAACAGCTAATATCACTTCATTTACTGAATTACGGCATGAATAAAATTGCACGTGGCTGCATCCTTGGTTGTGATGGTTGAGCATTATTTTATGCTACTTTACGTCGCATCTTACTGTGAACGGACCGCATGTCTTCATTCTTCGGCGACCCTGAAATATTTGTGTAGGCCACACTTGCACGGACATGGGCGTATACAACAGGTTTTTTTTTTATCAACGTATTCATTATCAGCTTGAGCATTAGTGTACAGCGTAATTCATATGTTCAATTTCCCGTTACAGCAAATAAGTTAGAATTGAAATCAATATGGAAGTACTTGCAGCCCCACAAAAATGAGGTGGCTAGAGGAATACCTATCATGCTACTAGTAAATTATGTTATATTGCCCTTAAAATTACAATCAAACGGTCCAAATGTCATTCGTTACTACCGCATGTACATTTATTATATGACCAACAACAATAATCGTATATAACAAGATATTAATGTCGATGAAATAGTAAACATGGATGTCCTAGGAGCTGATGTGATATAAGGAACGACTTTTTTTTTTAAGTATTCAAAGAAAAATGTTTATAATGTTTAGTGTCTTGAATGTTTCATAAACTAGGGCCTGTGATTGAAAGAAGTGAAGATGATGATTAACTTTTCGTTCCCATTAAATAATTGCAATGGCTGTACTCCGTCCAAGGAACGACTTAGCGCAATATATAACATCGCCTGACCGCAGATTTATTAGTTATATCGTTATATAGGTATATTTACATTCAATACCAAGTTTCTTAGTCAGTAGTCGTACAGAGAGAGCAGATTAAAGTTATGTAACTTAT
>Ga0123357_10003261_pt1 | contig 18513 bp, 5 predicted proteins | sample TergutEmb28metaG_FD_89873 | JGI IMG/M metagenome (GOLD analysis project Ga0123357, IMG submission 89873) | Embiratermes neotenicus P4 segment gut microbial communities from Petit-Saut dam, French Guiana - Emb289 P4 | ecosystem: Host-associated > Arthropoda: Insects > Digestive system > Gut ...
ATAACTACAAGTAGTCAGCTCCTGAAGATGGGCACAAGGTGGCCCGAAACATGTTGAGCAACCTATAAAGGAGAAATAAACATAATACTAAAAGTGACATCTAGTTGGTCTCTTTATCCACATGAAAGAAAATATTCGCATGTTGCTCGTGATTTTCTAGAACTGTGTTGAAATAATTAAGTATCCATTAATAGATTCACTATCTTATGACGGCTTACCTTCCCTTCGACTGAATTTCTATAGCTTAGAGCCGTGTCGTCGCAGCTGATGATTTGTTACAGTGAATATTCAGAAGCCACGAAATATTACACAGCTTATATAGCTTTTGGGGAGTAAAAATTGTTATATTCACACAGAAAACAAACGGTAATAACCCACTGGAGGTATGACTGCATATAAAGCAATACAAAGCAATAGATGTAATTATGAAGTAAGCTGATGTCAGCATGTGGAAAGGATGTCTTTGGAAAACATACAAAACCTGAATTTTAGTAGATTTGCCTACTTTCGTTGCCATCAACTGACTTCCATTACATATCATTTTTGGGGGGTTAGGGTATAAATTCGTACAAAGCTAAACTGATCCCGTTACAGGCCCGGTGTGGCCCAGAGGGTGGGTAGAGGTATAGCTCTACTCTTCTATGACCGCGGGACTAGAAAGGGGTGAGTTGTCAGCAGCACGCTCCGGCCGCACTTTACCCCCGGAAAAGACTTGGTACCCATTTTACAGGAGGCTGGGTGGGCCCCAGGGCTGGTCTGAACGGGCGAAAAATCTCGTCCCCACCGGGATTCCATCCCTGACCGTCATAAATTCTTACATCGTCACTATATTTACCCTAGAAGAATAAATCATGAAAATATTAGGTTAATATCTTAAAATTTGATTTTAGAGAAAAAATAGGTAGTTGTAGAAGATAATATGGATCTTAATGTCATTAAAGAGTAAACAAATTTCAGAAAATCCGAAATTTCATTACCCTAAACACAAAATTAATCTAACTGTTTGAAAAATTACGGCGATTTCTGATCTTCCATATTGGAAGTTGTCGGGATCTCATGCGACTCGCGCAAATAATTTTCGTAACATTTATTATTGTTTTTCTGGCGTCTACTTCTCAATTCTATTTAATCTTCTCCCATTCGGTTTGCCAAAAACACTAAGGAGCACATTAAGTTAAGCTTACACAAACATACAGCTAAAATTCCAATACGTTTTAACGAAGAGGGAAGGTGAAGCACAGCCTCAAATGAGAAAGGGGGAAATTTTTACAAAACAGAAAGTACATTGAACGAAAACAAGCTTTTATAATAGCAAAATTGAATATCCGGTACCTGACTTAGGTTAAATTAAGTTATCAGCAAAGTCCTCTACCAAAGCGACATTGCATTAAATATTTGACTAGTTACAGTTGAATAGAATAAGTGATTAGTTCCTGAAATATTCCCATAGTACGTTAAAAAGTTTGGAGCTCCAGGATTGTAACATTTTTTTCTGCTTACTGCCCTATCCAAAAACTTATCAGCATTGCTCGGTATTAATGCCACTGACCTACATTTATTTAAAAAAATATAATTCGAGTCTTGCTGGGTCATTGTGATTCATGACATTTTCTGTTTATCCTCAGTCACTTCAACTGACCATCTGAAAATACTACGAAACAGTCCACAAGATATGGACTAGGAATAAGAGTTACATTTCACGGTCCAAAATAATTTTATTTCCCATTCTCCCTCAATACAATCTGCAACTGATATATCATCACTGAATTACATGCAGACTTCCAGGCATGTCCTGAAGTGTTCTAGGATTCACGCAGTCTTATATAACCGGAGCTCTTACATGGAAGTTAAAAGGTCGGGCCACAAAGGCGACCATTCAAGTACATATAGGCTGCGCCTTGAGTCGAAATTATGATGCTTACGATATTAATTCTTTCCTCTCCCCCGTATAATTCGAAGCACAGTTCTCAGGCACAGGATAAATTCGGTGATTGATTACTGTACAGTGGGATGAGAGTGGGTCCTTTGGTGATGCAAACTCCAAAGGGTCTGTTGTACCAGTCAGTAATGAAATGTGGGGGAATATATTTGAAATGATGGGGCTTTGGATCATTTTAAAATTCTATCCGAAACGTTCCCATTTCTCCTTCACCTGTGGTGGCGAATTGAATAAAATAATGGCAAACAAATAAGCAATTGAAAGGACAATAGTATGATCTGTAAGTTTTATCCCAATATGCGTCACAAGAGACTGTTGGAAAGTGGCATCTGAAATGCCAACTGGAATTCGAACCAGGTACTTCCACAAACAAGCCCAGTGTATTGTAGTGTATAAGTATACCGATGACTTTAAACTTTAATGCCGACATCGGTACACTGCACATACCCTTAATTCTTCACTTTCTGCCGTCGTCGGTGCACTATACGTTCGTGAATGCATCACGGTTAGGCCTACTACTAATTCAGAACACTCTTTCATCCTAGTAAGTAGCTGGAATTCAAACGCAGCGACATTGCAATTCGAATGCAAAGATCTAAGGAACCGCGTACTAAATTTCAACCAAGTACCATCTGACTACAAGGCATAAGGGCGAAATACTCTGCCATGCAGTCTCTAAGGGCTAACTTTGCCTTTAGTCTGCTTTCGGAAGAAACACTATTTAATAACGGCGGTCTGAATTGCACAAAATCACCGACAAACATTTGCAACGTAATTCCGCTGTGCAGCGCTTCGCTTATCACAGAATATTCAATTGTATAAATGCGAAACTCTTGTCTCGGCCTATATACTGTACAAGTTAACAAGGTAGGACGTGACAATCAACTAATGACTTAATTTGTGTTAATCGATCGCCTAAATTTCGATTTCAAACTGTTGTCTCTCATAACTTCATTGCAAACAAGGAACTCCTGTTCCAGATATCTGTGCCTTGGTTTCGTATGTAAGTGCGGAGCAATCCTATCAGCCTGCCTGTGAATGCCACCACATTTTCGCACATGAATCAATACCAGTTCATCAAGTTTCCCGTTAGTGAAGGAAGAGACAGAGAGAGAGTGGTAAAACAGAAAAGAGATACTGGACCACAACCAGATGAAGGTGTGTGGAATGTAGGTCAAAGGCAACGGACTCTCTTCTAGTAGAGAAGAGCGTATTTCTTTTATTCTGAGGTCTTTTTCAGAAGGCGAGAGTTGACGCAGATATTATTGGCAAAGCTAATTTTGCTTTGCTCCAACAACCACGGAGTTATGTTGCAGCCAGTGAAATTACTTCCGGTGCACATAACTGTCAATGACAGAGTGATTCGGTTTCATATTGCCGTACATAATGCAGATACCTGTTGAAACAGTCTACCGAATCATTTCAAATAATTTCAGTAAAATGTACGCCTAAGTGTAAAGAACGTTTGTTTTGCCTGGCTGTGCACTGCAGAGCGGGTAGCATCATTATTTTCAATGCAGCAACGAAGTCGTCCGCTCTAGAGCGAGCAGTCCGCTGATAAAGAATATGATTTTTGCAAATTAACGACACAAATCATTTTGGTAAGTCGGCATTTTAATTTAAATATTATTTGTAAAGAATGAGGTCTCATTTTACCCTCGATATGATGTTGGTAAAATAGTATTGCTGCGGTGGTATCGTGTGGTGAATGGCATAAAAAACGTGACCTGTATGACACAATAATCCCCTAGTAACCACGTAATAAACTAGTGTAAGGAGGAAATAAACCTAACAAAGCTAACAAGAATTAAAAGTATTTTTCCTCAAGGTGTTTTTAGTACTGGTACATACCTGATAAGTGGGCCCGGTAGCTCAGTCGACATAGCGACTGACTACGGGCTGGACGGTCCGGGCTCGAATCCTGGTGGGGTCGAGATTTTCCGCCCGTCCAGAGCGGCCCTGGGGCCCATTAAGCCTCCTGTAAAATGGGTACCGGGTCTTTCCCGGGGTTAAAGTGCGACCGGGACGTGCTGCTGACCACTCACCCCCTTCTAGTGCCGCCGTCATGGAAGAGTAGAGCTATACCTCTACCTACCCTCTGAGCCACACCGGGCCTGTAACGGGATCACTTTACCTTTACCTTTACATACCTGATAATGGCTCGGTATTAAGGCCGAAACATGTTGAACTAATTGGTGATTGATTATAAACAATGAATTGTGAAAGACGAATTGTATATTATTTTTTCTTCCAATGACCCACTATTTTACGTTACACTTTTTGGAGGACGTTTTTGCCATCACAGTTTCTCTACACATGCAGGCGATGAGCTTGGAAAATCATCCAAAAGACAACTTAATAGAATAAGCATAATAATAGTAATAATAAAATATAAATTTTTCTCCTTTCGGCAAAACAGCAATGCTGTTCTCTATTACTATTTGATTGGAATCTCCTTTCGCCCTGTTTTCTAAATGCACAACGAAACCACTCCCCCCCCTTGAGACAGTGTGACCGAACAGGCGCTGTTGCTATGTTATTCAGATGTAGATTTTTTTCCGGTAATGATCGACGTAATAATACCAATTGGAGCCTGTATTGCGACGAAATTCACTGCTGCAATCTGTTGGTGCTAGCCTCAAGCAACAGATTTCGTTTCCGTACAAACGAAGAAAAAAGCCAACAAAGAACCAGACAAATAAATAATTACCTACGTAGGCTAATTGAATGAATGAGACGAAAATTTTGTCATATGTAAAGAAATAGGCCTATGGGAGACAAGTTTCTCACGGAAGTGGTATAAAGAACACTGAATAATTTGTGTGTAGAGCCGCGTAATTGGTAAAAATTTACAAACTTTTCGGAGGAAACTAGTGCCTTCATTTGTAGGTGGGACGGTGAAATAGTACGTTTATACCACCCGAAGAACCTTAATTTAACAGAATAAAATTAAATGCTTATTCACAAATATTTTAGGGTCACGTGTCCTGTTAAAAGATTTAGAATTACCTTGTACTTCAGAGTAATTGAACTACTGATTTTCAATAGTACATAGATTAGATTGTAACGTGACCACTTGGGACTCTGTTACTGACTGAATTCCAGACGTATTTCAACATAGTATATATTAATATAAGCATATTATTCCAATTTTCCGGTTCTAATAGATTAAGGATTTATTACTTTATGCTTTTGAATCTTTGTTGTGGTGTACATTAGGCATTTATTCTACACCACACTTCATTTCTACGAAAACTTACAAACCAACTGAGAGAGCAAAGGTCCTTTATCGGGTGGGGCTTCTATGCAAGGACAAACCGTCTCTATTTCCTCATTACAAACCTCAGTTGTTTTGTTAAGGGAAAAAGTACCTCATTACTGCAAGCCGAGGGTTGCTATTATTATAGCGCATTGCTCTTCTGTATTTCAGAAGCATTTCGATTGTCAAATAAATTGAATACTGCGGCCGTGAATGGATTTCTCATCTCAGGGAAGTCTAGAATACCCTCTTGACACTACAGTCCTGGAGAATAATTCCCTGCAGTAGACGAAATATATAGCATATCTACGTTCTGTTGCTTCCTCCCACATCCCTAGCAGTCCCATGAGATTAAGACAGTCTATGTCTTAGTTTGGTTTGTGTTTTCGTAATTGAAAGACCTCTACACACTGTGCTGTGGCGGCAATGCTGTCACGTGCACTTAGGAAACAGTCAGTTCGAATCTCGCTGGGCCATAGCCTGTCGTTACTGATGGTTCTCTTGGCCCACAAATACCATGTCTTTACCTTCAAATTGGCTACGAGCGCCTCATTACAATTGTGCAGTAATTCAGCACTTATAATTATTACCCCCTCTTATCATTTGAATCCACACAAACTTGCAGCCAAGATATTGAGAATCAGTAAGATAAATATTTCAAAGATAATCGCCAAATTTAATCACATAATGTCAGCAAGTAAAGGTAAAGCAGTCCCGTTACAGGCCTTGAGTGGCCCAGAGGGTTCCAGGAAGTTATGGTTCCCAGATTTCATGACAACGGCACAGGATGGTGGTAAGGTTGTCAGCTTTACGCACCGGCCGCCTTTACCCCCAGGAAACACTCTTGGTACTCATTTCTGTTAGAGGCTGAGTCGACCCCAGGACCATATTGCTGTCGGAAGGATTTTATGTCAATGAAAAATCCCAATGACACCAGCTGGGATCGAACCGATTTGTAGCACAGCACCTTAATCACTGTGCCACGGCGGTCCGCAATGTCAGCAAGTATTTACATAAATTTTAAGTATAAAATCTGGAAAATAAAGTCAGTTCAAATTTACATTACAGTAACAAAAATATGCTTAAGATTGTGGCAGTAAGTTTGTTCAAACCTTGTTGCCAGTATACAAGATTACAATATCGGAACCCAGAAATTCGCAACATTGATACTCACCGCCCTGACGTCCGCAATTTTATACATGCGAAAAAGTATCAGTCGTGAAACAGCTACACGTGAAGTTGAAGGCAAAGTTAAGAAACTGACTAACACTGTGGTGAATGTGATGTCTCAGCTTTCAGAATTAAACCTTATACAGAGATGCATAAAGCATTATGGTAGACGACGTTGCCTTACCTGACTGTCACTACCACTGAGATTTGTGGTTTTCAAGGCCTTGAAAATTTAGATTGTGATCTTCTGAGTTGTTATATTATGTCGCCTTCCGGGTTGTGACACTATGACCCTTCTGGGTCGTGACACTATGTCGCCTTCCGGGTTGTAACACTATATCGTCTTTTGATTTGTGACACTAGTCTTCAATAATTTATTTATCGACTTTATCCAACCCAAACAATTAATAAACTGCTGCTAAAAAACTGAAAACATGCAGGTCTACGTATGCCATATATGCCCATTCATGAATTTCTAAACAAATTGTTAAACACTCTAATTTATTTAAGTATTTGCTTGTTTAATTTAGAGTTAGTATAATGGCCTCTACACTTAAAGTTAAGGTCCTGTTAAGCGGATGATCAGACAGGACTCAGCTGAGTGTCACCTGATCTGCACTGCAACGCGCCTCACTGTCATGGCGCGTCATTCAATAACGTTATGAAAGCCATTGTAAGTTGTTCCTGTTGACGTCATTGCGGTATGTCGGGAAAAAGAGGTACAGCTCAACCTGTTTTAACGTCGGTACTATAAGATGGCGAGTTTAATAACATCGTATCCACTAATAATTGTAAACGTATAGTAATAAACTGCAAGTACAGATAACGTGTCGGGATTCAGGAAAAGTTCCCATAATTTATAAATTTGCTTAAATGGAATGCGTAGGCACATTTAAGTTTATTTAGAGCAATAATATTTTATCAGGTTTCGGATTTCACAGAGGGATTTGTTAAATACTAAAAGTCTTCTGGGTACTACTTCGCGGACATCGTGAGCGAAGAACGGTTGCGTTATTTCGTACAGTCAATAAAAGTTGAGAGGAATCTACCGTGCTCTGTCGATATACTGGTTGGAATGGAGAGTTAAGCTTCACGCTGTGGCAGCTTCTGCTCGTGCGGAAAAGCTCTCGGTACCTATTACACGGGGCAAGAGGGTGGAACACAAAACTAAAGTTCAGAAAGGACGAATGCCACTGTGTATTACAATACAGTACCTGCGACAGCCGAGTCTTTCCTTATATCACACTTAGATTTTCCATTTTATAAATTACGTCGTATCAATTTCAAAAAAAAGCTAACTAGCAGGTCGGTCGAGATGTATCGCTCTAGCTCTTCAGAATTTTCACTTTCTGATATCAGTAACATGTTTTGAATTTTATGAGTTTTCCTGCCTGTTGCCAAGACAGCAAGCTGGTTTCAAACAGTTCTCGACCACCTCTGTCCAAGTTCTTGCCTGCTTACTAATTTATGTTTGTATATTACGTCTCATCAGACAAAGCATAACCTGTGTAGTTTGAAGAAGTTTGTTAAATAAAATAAGAATAATTTTAATTAATTAATTAAATTATGTTTAAAAATTTAAAAATTATGCTTAAAAATTAAAAAAAAAACACGCGGAGTTTTGCTAATAATAAACAAAACACTGCTATTTCTTGATATAATAACTGACACGTTCTCAGCTGACTGATTTTGTAGCATTCGATGGATATTGTTAATGATTTGGAAAAGACACTGAAATATTTGTTGCTTATTTTACGATACTGTCTCAGCATTTGGAGGATACGAGGAAAGCTACAAGAAGCTCAAAAACAAAACGCTTTTCTGGATATCCATAATATAAATCTGGATTGCTATACGCTCGACTAATGCTCAACGATATACGCTAAACAACTATAGGTTTTGGTAACAGCCGTTTTAAACTTACGTCTTTAAATTCTTATGGAATTAAACATTCTAAAGCTCGATTAAATTGCTTGCTGCAGTTTAATGGTGATGGCTGTAAGACGGCAGAGTAATGAATACTGCTGTCCCTTTTTATGATACGAAGGTGCCGTCTTCATCTATTGCGTGTTACTGTTATCACTGAACTTTCTTTGACGAAAGTTTACCCGCAGTGTCAGGCCTCTGAAGTTACTGAACAGACGGAGATTTTAATGCGTTACCGGGAAGCCAACTTCTAACAAGAGACAATCAAACGCTACACCCCTTACTTCAGTGCGCTACTCTGATTGTGCGTGATTAGTTCCACGTTATAAACACATAGATTTATCCCGCTTGCAGAGAAAGTCTCTTTGTTGAAAACTCGCAACTAGAAAACGCTTCTTTTATAAAATGAACTTTAAAAAGAAACGTTACATTCCTAGGTGAGAAATTTTGTTATGGCAAACTTGGTTATTGAGTCATTATTTTCGGCAATAGGTAACTGATGTAACCTTACAAAATGAAGGCATTAAAACGGGATAAATTATTCGTAAATAAGTGGGAATTACTTAAGATCTACATGCCAATCACAATGCACGCATGCCAGAAAGCCTCCAGGTCTCAGACAAAAGCGACTGACATTCTATACGTAACCAAGCAGGCCGACTACGTGCGGAGATGTGGCACGTAAGCAGGAAGTATTCCTAGCAATGTAATAATTTCTATTAGAAACCGCGCAAGCCATAGGTATGTAGGTATAAGCTTGGAAGATAGGTACGTAGGTTTAAGCCTGGAACATAGGTACGTAGGTATAAATCTGTATCATAGGTATGTAGGTATAAGTCTGGAACATAGGTACGTAGGTATAAGCCTGGAACATAGGTACGTAGGTATAAGGCTGGAAAATAGGTACGTAGGTATAAGCCTGGAACATAGGTACAAGCCTAGAACATAGGTACGTAGGTATAAGCCTGGAACATAGGTACAAGCCTGGAACACAGGTACGTAGGTATAAGCCTGGAACATAGGTACGTGGGTATAAGACTGGAACATAGGTACGTAGGTATAAGCCTGGAACATAGGTACAAGCCTGGAACATAGGTACGTAGGTATAAGCCTGGAAAATAGGTACGTAGGTATAAGGCTGGAACATAGGTACGTAGGTATAAGCCTGGAACATAGGTACGAAGGTATAAGTCTGGAACATAGGTACAAGCCTGGAACATAGGTACGTAGGTATAAGCCTGGAACATAGGTATGTAGGTATAAGCCTGGAACATAGGTACGTAAGTATGTCTGGAACATGAGTTTTTGCAGTAGTGCATAATTTAAACACAGCAATGTACAAACCGAATGAGTAGCACTTTTGCTCACTATTCCGAAAGTTCTGAATTCAGACATGTGTTCTTTAGACTGGGAAACGCTCGATTCTCCCCCACATCATTTCCAGTTCATTAGTCTCCAGCAGTCTCCTTATTTGACTCCATATTCCAGTTCTTAGCAATTCACAGAGACAACACAACAAAAAAAAAAAAAAAAAATAAAGGTCATCCCACGACATCCTATGTTGACACAGAGAGGAGGCGGAGTCAAGTTTAGAGCCTCTATCCATCCGCAGCCAGCCACTAGAAAAATGTGGTTTGTCAGCACCACGAAAAGGCAAATTTATGACCTGGAAAGAACTGGTACCTATTGTACAGCAAGTTGGGTGAGCCTCGGACCGATCTGAAAGGCACAGGAAGTCTCTCAACACTGGGATTCTAACCCCGGACCGTCCAGCCACACCATATCAAAAGGTAGGGTAAATATAAAGGTCGTCCCATCGCTTAGTTAAGAATGACGTTATGACGGTGTATGAGGTCGTGGTTGGGTAGATTCAAGCAATTGGCGCTAGATGAAGATAAAGGGTCGGTTTCAAGATCTGGCCGCTTTACCTTGGGAAATACGAGTATACTTCCTTTACTGTTTTGATAGGAATAGGACAGAGAATCGGTCGGTACACTGCTGCGAAGAGGAAAATCGCTGCCTTTCTAGCTAAGTGGAGACCCATTCACTGGTCGCCCATAGCCTAGTCACTATATATAGATATGCTTATAAAATATAAGGCTTTATTTGTAAGAAATTTCGCAGCTACCAGCATAAAGACCCGCGAATTGTTAGCATTGACAGTACATTGTTTCTCCATCAGAAGCAAAATGACCCAGCACCGCGGGTGTTGTTCTGCACCATGTCTACCGAAGTACATAATCACGAAGCAACTCTTCTTTCCATTGTTGCGGGATGCATGAGTGAAAATCGTGAAGGGTGTAAGATCCAGGACAGCTACGAGTATAACTGAATTCAACGATGAGAGCGTTACGCCTACGTTTCCTCATACCTGCATTCTTCCCTATCTTTTTGCACACTCCTTTATGTTTCTTTCACTCTGAATGGTACTATTTCGTCTCAGCTTCACACCTATTATGCGAATCTTAAAGCGCAGTTTGTTTTATGATTCGTTAATGTGCAAGGTAAAGCAGTCGTCTATTTTAACCTACTTATTTACTAGCAGGTTTTAAAGACAGGCACATTCTTGAGGCTTAGACGAACTTACTCACGTTTTGTGTTTAGTACAGTAATTGTAGACACTTGAAATACAATGTAAATTGACGGAAAAATTTCAATAGTCATTAGTTAACTTGCCATTAGCACCCAACACCGTAGAATGGCACAGAAAATAGCTTGAATTCAGTCGAAATGCGCTCGTTCTGCACGCACCTCTTATCGAATTACAGATCCAACTTCTGCCATAACTATTTTTTTTATCTCTACAGACACGCCATTGCATTTACATTACAGTGCGCAAGCAGTACTTTTGCGAGCTATTGAGTTAAAAAGGTAAGCATTCAAATTCAGAGAAAAAAAATAGATTTACGGAATATAATATGCGAAAAAGTGAAGATAATCATTCTCGAATATAAAACAGGCATTAGTGACGTACTGAAATGCATTGCCAGATAGGTCAATGAAAGAGAGTAAAATGAAACTTAATTATATGCTATGAAAATCAATTATTTTTTAGAATTCATTTAACTTAATGAAATACTGTTTAAAACTAATGTAATCTCATTTTAAAACACTAACTCCATGGGGCAGAGCACTTTTTGACAAGATAATAGTTCCTTTGCTAGTAAAGAAATTCCCTGCATTTTACGGGAAAGGGTAGTTTGTTCCGGTGTTCAAAACAAACCGTCACTCATCGCTATCCGGAGTCAAATGAACCCCGCCCATGAATTCTCATCCTGTTTATTTAAGGCTCAGTTTAATTTTATCCTCCCATCTACCTCTAGATCTTCTAAGTCGTTGTTTCCTTCAGGTTTCCTAATTTAAACCTTGTATGTAACTCTCCTTTCTCCATTAGTGCCACATGTAACTCTCCTTTCTCCATCAGTGCCACATGTAACTCTCCTTTCTCCATCAGTGCCACATGTAACTCTCATTTCTCCATCAGTGTCACATGTAACTCTCCTTTCTCGATCAGTGCCACATGTAACTCTCCTTTCTCCATCAGTGCCACATGTAACTCTCCTTTCTCCATCAGTGCCACATGTAACTCTCCTTTCTCCATCAGTGCCACATGCCACACCCATCTCATTTTCCTTAACACTGTAACCTGAAAAATATTTAGTTTGTAGTAAAAATCGCGAAGCTGGCCTTTAGGTAATTTTCTTAAGTCTCCTCTGTGAGAGTAGCGCAGACGATGTAGCAACTAGGGTTGGGGCTGGACGATTTGGGGCTCGAATCCCGTAGAGGCAGGAGATATTTCTCCTCTCCAGAACTTCTAGGCCGGACGTGTGGTCCAATCATCCTCCCACTTAATGGTCACCCCATCAATTTTTCCGGGGTTAAAGCGGCCGTGGCCTAAAGCTAAATATTTAACTCCATTTAATGCCGAGGTTAAGAATGAGTCGAGCCATATCTCTGCTTTTCTTACATGTCTTCATGGAGCGAAATAACAAACATTTAAATTTTACTCCCACCAAATTCATGATCTTAGGCCAAAATGTCTTCCTCACGGCCCCCTTCTCACAGTCTCTCACTTTTCTGTTCGCACAATTTACAAGCTTACCTTGATGAACTTGTTATTTGAAGATGTTATCCATTCTCTCAAAGGTAGCCAATAAAAAAAAATGCATAGAGATAGGTGTAAATGTAAGGCACACTTTTCATAAAAGTAGCTTGTTTCTCGAGTATTGAATTAAGGTTACCATCTGCATCGTGCTGCAAAATAAGAAGTTAAAGTAAATGAAAGTTGCTACAGAGCTCAGGGTCTCGTTCATTAGCACCGTCTCGTACTTCCTATACTGCAAAGACGCTAAATGCACGCCTTGATAATGACCTCGTTGAGGGTACCACACAAATTCATAAACCACTCTGTTTCAGTAGGTCGAAAAACTGTCCATTATAAAACTGCCCAACACTTGTAATAGCAGTGGCCTACTTTAGTCTTCACTACTACTTCCTAAAAACGTGAGCTTGCTAATGTAAAATGTTATCGATATGGATAAGTTCCTTCTCTTACAACATAGCTCATTACATTCACGGCAGCTGAAGACTTGTAGAAGAAAGGTACATAGCAGTAAGTGAAGGTAAACTGTATAATGAAGGTTAATGTGATAGCAAATTACAAATTTTGTACAAGACTCAGGCAAAACACGAAAACATAGATCTGTCATTATTAATACAGCCATTGAATCTAGGAAGCTGTATGCTGAAAACGGGGGAAGTAGGCGAGGGTGGAAAATCAGACGAAATTGTTTTAAGGTGACAGGCAGACAATAGATGCGTTTCGGTAAAGGATGAGGTCCTGTGAGCTGACAGATCAAAGCCATTGTTGGGTAAAGAGGAATTCCAATTTTTGTACACACCAGAGCGCATCCTTCAATGAAACTACAGTATAGGTAAAGGTGGAGTAGCGGTGTATTACGGATGCAATGTATGTTGGTTTGTTGATCTCAGTAGCATCGATATCCAGTGGTTGCGTTCTGTGACTACACGTACCTGCTGCTCCAGGCAGAGAGATGCTCGTAAAAATTAATAATACTCACTACCAGTAACAGAAAGAGGGAAAGAGAGACCTTTAGAAAGGAACTAAGATTGAAAGCAACATAGATGCAAAGAAAGTTAGAGAGGATGATGGAAAGATAGACAGGGAGACGGAAAAAAAAGCAAAGGAGTAGGAAATAAATGGGGACTAGAAGTCAGTAGGTTTGTTAAGAAACGTGTAGTTCGTTAATTTTTTGACGTATTGTATGACGTTTTCACATTTTTTCGGCTTGCGTTTCCCAGGCTCGCTAGTTTTGGGAAACAATTCCATGTTTTTCGTAACCAAACAACGAGCTAACTCATGGAAGAACAAACAAGATAGACAGTGTACTTAGTGCATAACATTCAGGCGCGTTCGTGCAACCATTGTTGAAGTGGAAAAGCAATAATTATTACATATTCTTAGTGCGTGTCTGTAGCCTCAGTTATCGAGCATGCAATGAACACGCGCCGTATTATATTGTCATAAGTGGCCTGTCTGTCTCAAATACAACTTTCCAAATTAACTCAAAAACAGAATGATTTTCGGGAAAAAGTTATTGAAAATAAAATGTGTTTCAATTTTCTCTACAGATTTCCTCCGAAACATTTCTCAATGTAGGAAGAATTGAGGGAGATAACACGTATGATCATAAATTTTGATATTCTGCTGACCGTGCATCTCAGAATAATCTTAGTAATTGACCAACTTAATGCACAAATTCTTGTTTTATAATAAGTTTATTATATTCCTCTACATGTTTCGAGCACTACTGTGCTCATTATCAGGAGGTCAAAATTGTATTATACAGCATCTGGTATCGTCACACTCTGTAGGTGGCCGTCCGACCTACAGAGTGTGACGATACTAGATGCTGTATAATACAATTTGACCTCCTGATGATGAGCACAACAGTGCTCGAAACATGTAGAGGAATATAATAAACTTATTATAGAAAAAGAATTTGTGCATTAAGTTGGCCAATTACAAAGATGATCATAAATGTACATTTTGGTGTTGATGTAAAGTACAAATTCTTCTTATCCGATTTTAACGAAACTAGAATTTTCTCGAAATGTTTCTAAACAATACTCAAATACCAAATTTCATGAAAATCCATCCAGTGGGAGCCGAGTTGTTCCATGCGGACAGAAGGACAGACATGGCGACGCTAGTATTCGCTTCTCGCATTTTGCCAGCGCGCCTAAAAATTAAGCTACGGTGGCTAAGTCTGTGACAACCGATGATGAAGAAACCCGCACACATTCTTCCATCCTCAGGGCAGGTCATGCGGCAGATGAGATTTATGAAACCGACAATAATTTGCAGATATGAACTCTTCACGACTTTAGAAATTGAATTTGCCTTTCCATGTTATTACATCGTGTAGTAAGGCACGTGATTACCAACCCTCTGGGGAAACCTACTGTCTCCATCTTCAGAGTAGCTAAAACTGATGCCGTGAGTTCCTCCGTTGGCAAACACCTACAAACCCACACTATGTTAGAACTCACAACACTATAGCCTAAATATGATCTTAATATTGCTAAACTTCATTCACGCTTATTTCATAACGAATTATTACGAAGCACATATATATTGAAATCAAATATCATGAAACTACAATTTCGTTTGTAACTGTGGCTGGGATTGGAGATTTCTCAACAAATTCCATTAATTTGTACAGAAAGTTATGAAATATATGCAGTATCTGGGGGCGGGGTTGGTTCTCGCAGCGCTCACGGAGTAAAAACAGAGTGAACCTTCAACTTTAACCTGCAGATGTATTGAAGAGATTTCTATACAGGCAGAATATTCGATGGTTACCGTTCTTTGTCGGCTCAGAAGAAGAAAAATGTCTGAATGAATTATATTCCAGTTTCAAAGGGAATAGATGTTCAGCAGTATTTCCTTTCTGATGACGTTATCAGCTTCATGTCAGTTATTCATCAACATATTTCACTACGTCATATATACCGTAAATATAGTTAACCATGTTGATATAGGTGATAGAGGGTTACCTTTAATTCCCACGAAGCAGACTTTACTTCGTTCTACGTTTAGCGATCTTCATAAGCATCTTCATATCTCTTCGTTCTTGGAATCTTCTACTGCACATGAAGTTTTCCAACAACAATACAGAAATATCTGAAAAAAAAGGAGAATATTTTAACGTTACTTACGTCATTTCCATGCTTTCATTAATCAGAGACCTACCATTCCTTTCCTTATTGCTGAATATTAAGTCTGCAAGATTTTCAGCTGGCCTTAGCATTCTATCAAGGCAGGCACAGAATATCCCAGCCCGTAATTCAAAAGTGAACTTTCGCCACAGAACTTTTATTTAAATATAAAGAATGCTAGAGATTTTGTATTGTAGATTAAGTGACTAATCTTATGGAAAACGTTCATCGTATCAACCCACAAGCCCCACTAACACACACACACACACACACACACATATATACACATATATATATATACACAAACATACATACAAACACACACACACACACACACACCCACGACCTAAATTTTTTCGATATTTAGTGATTGAGACTAGTTCTTTGTAAAGGGGCCATTACAGTACGTTCTCCATTTGTGATTCAAGGGTTGAAAGAAAGGAAATGAAAACTGCTTCCCAGTGGGTAACTGAAAGCAAATGTGCAGCTGACCCGTCATATGCATCTGGACACCAGGTTAGAAATGTGGAGCTGACTCCTCATATGCATTTGGACCCCAGGTTAGGAATGTGGAGCTGACTCCTCGTATGCATCGGGACCCCAGATTAAGAATGTGGATATGCATCTGAACTCCAGGGTAGGAATGTGGAGCTGACTCCTCACATGCATCTGGACCGACTCCAGGTTAGGAATGTGGAGGTGACTCCTCATATGCATCTGGACCCCAGGTTAAGAATGTGGATATGCAACAGAACCCCAGGTTAGGAATGTGGAGCTGACTCCTCATATGCATCTGGACCCCGGTTAGGAAAGTGGAGGTGACTCCTCATATGCATCTGGACCCCAGGTTAAGAATGTGGATACGCATATGAACCCCATGTTAGTAATGGGGATACGCATCTGAATCCCAGGTTAGGAATGTGGAGCTGACTCCTCATATGCATCTGGACACCAGGTTAGGAATGTGGAGCTGACTTCTCATATGCATATGGACCCCAGGTTAAGAATGTGGATATGCATCTGAAACCCAGGTTAGGATGTGGAGCTGACTCCTCATATGCATCTGGACCCTTGGTTAGGAATGTGGATATGCATCTGAACTCCAGGTTAGAAATGTGGAGCTGACTCCTCATACGCATCTGGACCCCAGGTTAGGAATGTGGAGCTGACTCCTCGTATGCACCTGGACCCCAGGTTAGGAATGTGTAGCTGACTCCTCATATGCACCTGGAACCCATGTTGGGAATGTGTAGCTGACATCTCAAACGCATCCGGTCCCCAGGTTAAGAACGTGGAGCTGACCCCTCCCACGCATTTGGTCCCCAGGTTAAAATGTAAGGAATATGCACTGTGTTTCATACGCGCGTCTTCTTGGCGGGAATTAGGCACAGGATGTTTTAACTACATTAAGATCCACTGTTGGCACGTGCAGCCTTTCGGCCGGTATTCACATAAGAGTTTAACATTCGGAAGCAGAGAGCACCAAATCATACGATAAATTAGTTTCCGGTACAAACCCGGAAATATCCCAGTGGGTGTGAATGAGGAAAATCGCAAAGTTTTTCTTCCCCCTATGAACTGAGAATCAATCTCAGAAAGTATCGAAAGAGAGGTGGAAATGTTCACTACCACACACACAAAATTCTTGTGTTTTGTGACATTTAAAGTTCCATAAAGAACAGTTACGTTTTATTCTGAAAAGTGAATGCAGCAGGTGAGTGAAAGGCATTGATTACAATAGAGGAGGGTACACTTTGAGTCATCTTACGGTCAACATTCAGAATAATGATATTGAACATGACTTGTAACCTGCAGACGTGAGAGATCGAGATAATGATACCGTTTGGGCGAAGTGGGAGGGTCGTTAAACAAATGTTCTTTTCATAAAACATCAAACTCTAACCCTTGAGCGTAAATGCGAAAGATATAATTACATAAAATGCACACTAAAGGTTTTATTATGAAAGATACAAAAGACACACATGAAATGCAAGGACATCTTAGGTAAACGTTAGCATTCTAGAAAGAGAATAAAATTCACCCTTCGTGGATCACGGCTAGATGACTGCTGTTAACCTACTCTATCACTGAAAAGCCTTAACCTTCTCAAAAATAACACATGAGACAAGTAAGCTGTAACAACGGGCTGGACGGTCCGGGCCTTGAAACCCCGTAGGTGCACTACGTTTGATCTTCTCCAAAATGTGACGACCGGCTCTGGCGCCCACCCGTTTATATGGTGCCCACCCGTTTATCTGGCGCCCAACCGTTTATCTGGCGCCCACCCGTTTATCTGACGCCCACCCGTTTATCTGGTGCCCACCCCTTTATCTGGCGCCCAATCGTTTATTTGGCGCCCACCCGTTTATCTGGCGCCCACCCGTTTATCTAGCCCACCCCTTTATCTAGCCCACCCGTTTATCTGGCGCCCACCCGTTTATCTAACCCACCCGTTTATCTGGCGCCCACCCAGTGTCCTAATCAAAGTTCATCTGCGTTCCTTCACGGGTGCAAAGCGGCCTGGTTCTGAAGTTAAATTCATTGCCCCCATTTACCGTTCAGGCTGAATATGAGTGGTTATACCACTGTTTTCCTCATGCTCTTACGGCGTGGATAATGAGAACTGAACCTGTACCTTACAAATGGGCTCTTAATGGACGTATTTATCATTTCTTAATTACAAGAAGTTTAATTACAATTAAAATACACGACCCACATAAACTAGACCTAGGAGAAATACCATTGTAAGTCAATGTCATACCGAAAGACACTATTATTATTATTATTATTATTATTATTATTATTATTATTATTATACGATATGGATGTCTCTTGTCACAGGCCTTTTCTTCCTGATACTTCTCTTGAACCAGCGGTGATCCCCACCGCTCAGGCTTCAAGCTTCACACTGCAGTACTTTCCGTATTATGTGTGATGTTCCAAGTATAGCTGTCTTTTGTAGTGAATCTATCGAATG
>Ga0123357_10003262_pt1 | contig 18511 bp, 14 predicted proteins | sample TergutEmb28metaG_FD_89873 | JGI IMG/M metagenome (GOLD analysis project Ga0123357, IMG submission 89873) | Embiratermes neotenicus P4 segment gut microbial communities from Petit-Saut dam, French Guiana - Emb289 P4 | ecosystem: Host-associated > Arthropoda: Insects > Digestive system > Gut ...
AGTGCAGATTATTTAATTCTTTCATTACCTTCGGTTCATAATTTTTAAACGTCTATAGGCAACCACGCGCAACAATTTAAAGGGCCGGCTAATATAAACACCGTACGGTGGGCACGAAAACTATATTCAGTGCCGTAGGATAAAGGTTAAATGACCAATTATACTGACAATCATAATAGTCCAAGCAAAGGAACACATGATTCACTTTTGTACTTGAGTGCTGTTAAAAATTGACTTATAATTTTACCTGTATACCACTTTGCTGTTGTTGCTGTGGTTGCTGCTGCTGATGTAGCTGTTGCTGTTGCAACTGCTGCTGTTGTATCTGCTGCTGTTGTAGCTGCTGCTGATGCAACAACTGCTGCTGCTGCTGCTGCTGTTGTTGTTGTTGATGAAGTTGTGTCTGCTGCTGAAGTTGTAGCTGTTGCTGGAACTGCTGTAAATGTTGGTGGGGATGCTCTTGGTACAGTAAACTTTGCTGTAGCTGCTTATCTGTACCAGGATTCTCATCTGATGGTGATGGATGTGGAGATGTGCCACCCAAGCCTGAAGTAACAGCAGTGCCATATTAAGTCTGATATAAAAATAAACCTCATAGCATTAACCATCCTGAAGTTAAAATATGGGTGTCAGCCCTTAGAAATAAGAGATTTACAATCACTGTTTGCAGTTTATAAATGTTAAAAGCTGTTTTCAAATATATACAGTGACACAGGTCCACATGTCTTGGAACTCATGTTCCTCAGTCAACTCACCAAGGGCCTTGCTAAAATCAGCCAACATGCCACTGATTGTGCCAGTGGTTGGCTTGGTGACAGATGCACTTGCTGATGGCTGCTGCTGAACAGAACAAACTGCATCTAAATGGCCACTTTCCTGTAACAGTTAAATCACCATGGGGGTGTTAGTACTCAAATAAAAAGATAAAGACCACTTTCTACATACAAGGGTCATACTGAAAGTCATGAGCAACGTCGCATAGTTGGCAATTCTGCAACATCAAACAATTTAGTATCGTTTGGCAGGTGGCGCCAACTATTGTCATATCTTTGAGTTAGGTATGGCGTCAGGAGTTGCATCATGTGACTATAAACGAGTGATACAAAATGGCTGACAACGATGTTTCGTTTTGTCAGCATGCTGTCATTGAATTTCTTGTTAAAGAGGAGATTCCCACTGCTGATATTCACCACAGATTTCAGCGTGTGTATGGAGATGTGTGCAAGGGTGCTAGCAGTGTTAGACGATGGGTAAAGCGTTTTAAAGATGGGAACACAAGCATCCAAGATCAGCATCGTAGCGGTCGCCCTTGAACAGCCTCAACTGAACCCAACAAGAAGAGAGTTGATGAAATCATTAAGGAAGACAGACGTGTGATGCTGGACACAATTGCAAAGAAACTTGGAATAGGGCACAATGCAGCTCAGAAGATGATTGGAAGCTTAGATTATCGGAAGAAAGGTCATCCTGCAGCACGATAACGCTCGGCCTCACACTGCTCTTTTGACCTTGGAAAAAACTGAGAATATGGGGTGGGAAGTTCTCCCTCACCCTCCTTACAGTCCTGATCTGGCACCCTCCGATTACCATTTCTTTGGTTTTGTGAAGAATCATATGTGAGGCCAACATTATGAGACGAACGAGGCACTCAAGACAGTTGTGCGTCAATGTCTTTGGGCAGCTGGAATGGAGTTCTACCACAAGGGAATATGGAAACTTCCAGAACAATGGTAAAAATGTGTACAGAGAAACGGGGATTATGTAGAAAAATAAGCAGACTTCTATGGATTCAGAAGATGTACTTGGTTATTACATAACAATAAATTTTAATTTATAAAAAAATTGTTGCTCATTAGTTTTGGTATGATCTACACATTAACATACTTACTTACATTCATATTAGTATCATTAAGAGTCCTTCGATAGATTACTATAACGGGATTGCAAGTGTTGCACACTGTGATGAAGAGAACAGACTTTACCAAGACATTCTTTACTTTCAAAACATCATACGATTTTATGGCACACAGGTAAATGTAATGTCAGTCACATGCAGAAGAAAAGTAGAATCTTCCCTGCACTTATTTTTGTGAAATTAAAAAATGCTCATCAGCATTATGTGCATATCTCTAATATCAAATTTCACCCAAACCAGTCTACAAATGTGAACCGTACAAACGCAAATTCACCTACGTCCTGAAGCAAACTGTAGTTGTCACTGTACCAATTCTCACAAAATTCATGATCACCCTATAAACTACTGTGGGCATCTACTGTATCAAGTTTTATTCAAATCACATGATGAATATAGAAAATACAAGCAAAATTTCCTCTGGATCCCAAAGTTAAGCATGAACACTGCACAAATTTTCATGCAACTCACAGCTGTCAACAACACTACATGGAAATCTCCTACACCCACTTTCACCACAGTCACCAAATATGGGAAGTCAATCTATTCCCTTCAGTAGAGTATGACTGACACTGGGTCAATTTTCATGACTCACGCTTACTTAACTTTTTTTTCAAGAACGCCTACATCATATTTCATGCAAATCCAACAAACAGTTTAGCCACTGAGGCTGGCTCCATATTAACACAGTCTCCACATAATGAATTCCTTTCTTTCTGTACACAGAGTTCTTAAAACTTGTATGACCTGCCCTACTGACAACTCTATGTCAAACCACATATAGAAAGGGAACAGTTCATCACCTATTTTAATTTTTAAAATTATGCAAACTTGCTGGTCAAGTGCAGGAACAAACTGCCTCAAAGTTTGGAATCCTCCAAGTCAACGCTTTCAACATACTGAATCTCGGTCATCATCATCCCATACAACACTTTTCTAGTCACAAACAGTCCTAAAAAGTTTAAAGTTGGTGTCATGTGCCTTACACCAGTGTGTTACAACTGCTAACTACTAGTTGATATTTTCAATTAGCAAGTGGATGACAGTATATATTCAATGGGAGTACAAATCACTAACAGCTTCTTGTTCTTATCTGCCATAATATGTGATCCATCATGGAGGTGACGTGGCTGTAGCATAAAAATGACAACTAATTTCCACCTAATGCAAAGAGTAAGCTGTGTGGAGCTGTACCTTCATCTTCCCAGACACCTTTAAGGTACAGTACTTCCTGAGTAGAGGCACACACAAACACACACACATAGCATATTTAGGCACATATGCAAACTGCAAAAAGCAACTATTAGCTTTGTCATGTCTGTCCATCTGTATGTCTGCAAAGACAACTCTGCTGCCACTGGATGGATTTTCATTAAATTTGACATTTGTGTACTTTTTGAAAACCTGTCACAAAAATTTAAGTTTCATTAAAATCTGACATGAACAGCAGGGATTTTACATGAAGACCAACATACATCTTTAATCACATGTCGCTCATTTCTTCTTAGAATGAGAACTGTTTCAGATAAAAGCTGTTGGGAAAATTAAAACACACTTTATGTTAAATATTAAAAAAAAAAATCCCGCCTTTTATGAGGATATGTGGAAAAATACTGTATAAGGTGGGCAGGCCACAGATGACAATAAGGCACATGTGCATTGCATGCTGGATACCTAAGGCTATGGGCACATACGCAGTACGTATAATATATATTACTTTTCAACTGCAACAATGGTTGCAAGAATACACCTCAATGTTGTGTTACATATACATCGCTCATCTTGTTTACCAAATGTAAGATGGGTAAGGGTTTAAAAAGCCATGAAAAGTGAAGATGTGACAATATGACAGAACTGAATACAGTGGCTGAATTGAGAAGGTAATAAATGGCAACTATTTACCAGCTGATATTCAATAACAACCCAGAAGACACACACCCTCAAGATATGATTCAAATAAGAGTTAAAAATTTAAATAAAATGGTGTAAGAACAAGAAATGGTAAGCACATTATATCTTCATATAAAGGAAATAGAATTACTGAACTGGTAATCAAAAACATATTGCATGAAAGAAGAGAAATGGGGCATGTGGATCAATGGGAGATGTAACAGGTTCCTCAGTAGCAAGGGGACAGGGAAGGAGGAGACAAGGCGGGGGAAAATGGGGGATAATAATGAGATGGGAAAGGTGGTGAAGCAGGAGGAGGAGGAGGCAGCGGTGGTGGTGGTGGTGGTGGTGGTGCAATCTACACGGGGCATGCTCCTGTAAGGGGGCATCTGTATACTATGGGCCTGTTTGATGGGGATCCAATCTGCAGATTCTGCGGGATGAGACTGAAACAGTGCAGCACATTATTTGCTGCTGCGAGGCGTAGGGCTCATCAGCGTTATAATGTCTTTGGGAGGCTGAATGTCGAACCAAAAGACATAAGTACAGCTTCAGTAAGGGACTTTTGCCTCTTCATACAAGGCGCAGGGTTATTGAATCTGTGCTGAATGAAATATTAGGGCTGCACAATAAGCCTAAGGCTGCGGTGCATCCGGAGCATAAATTGACTGGCCCGAATAATAATAATAATAATAATTAGTAGTAGTAGTAGTAGTAGTAGTAGTAGCCGCAGCAGCAGGAGGGGGAATGCAAGGAGGAGGAAGTGGAGGGGAATTACACAGTTTCAAGAAGCTGTTACCTGGAGACCTCTTTGTTGTTGGTTTTGTACAGTTTGTTGTGGTTGTGGATGTTGTTGTTGCTGCTGCTGTTGTTGCTGCAGCTGCTGTTGCTGTTGCTGCAGCTGTTGCTGTTGCTGTTGCTGCAGCTGTTGTTGTTGCTGTTGCTGCAGCTGCTGTTGCTGTTGCTGCAGCTGTTGTTGTTGCTGTTGCTGCTGCTGTTGTTGTTGTTGCTGTTGTTGTAACTGATGTGTTTGCTGCTGCAGTTGAAACTGCTGCTGGAAATGATGCTGGTTTACACTGTCTTGGTACAATGAACCCTGCTGCAGCTGCTTCTCTATGACTGGTTTATCTTCTGAAGGGGATGGATGTGGAGATGCACCACCTAAGCCTGAGTAAACATCCTCTGTCAGACTTACAAACAAAGCAAATATAATCCAGTAACTGCAATCCACCTGTGCAGTGCAAAGACACATTTAACTCCAAATCATAATTTCTTCAAAATGTAATACAGAAGTCTAAAATATCTACCTCTTTCTCACAGCATTAAAGAATGGAATGAACTGCTAGCTCACTTGAGTTCATGTTTTAATGTAAACAACTTCAAAGAGAGTCTGTGTTCTGAGGGAAATGTGTCTGTCCTTGTCACAAAGCATGCATAGGGCTTTAAAACAGATTCATGCAACATCTCAACCATGACTTGACAGAACATAATATGGCAAGTCTATTATTATGAAATGCAGGTTTGTAGTGAAAACGTGGCTTGATTTTTAAGCTCATGGTTCCATGCATCATAATTCAATATTAATACAAATCCAACTAGATGCAACAGTATGCATTCTGATATACTTTACTGCAAAATCACTCTACATGTTTTGGGTGTCCACCACACCAATCACGAGTACTAAAAACTGTAACCGCAGTCTCTGGTACAGGTTATAATATCGGTACAGCTACAGCTACTTCCCTCCAAAGTGGCTAGGTCGGGACACTATGACCTGTACCAGAGGCTGTGGTTACAGTTTTTAGTACTCCTGATGATGGGTACAGTGGACACCCGAAACATGTACAGTGATTTTGCAGTAAAATAAATCAGACTGCATACTGTTGCATCTAGTTGGATTTGTATTAATAGTGGCTTGATTTCTCTAACCATAAACATTAACACTGTTTCACACAAAACAGCAACTTCAACCACTTTTTAAAGATGCTCTACAAGAAGATGAAAAATAAACACACAGCCAATTGATTTGTTTCTATGCTTGCTTACTCTAATAAAAAATATTTGTGGTTCAAAACTGCACCCAATACTGTGAGACTTGAGGTCTTGAGAGTAGTAAATATAAGACTGCAGTCTCAATACTGCTTCCATCTTCAAGATACAAGACAGTTATTTAATTATTGTGCCCTGAAGGTGGAGATAGAGGGTAATCCAAAATTTTTGTTAGCTGGAACCAAGAGACACAATCTTATATCCCACACATGTTAAAATTAAGACCACATACTATCTTATTCTTATCAAAATACTAACCAAGAGCCTTGCTAAAATCAGCCAACATGCCACTGATAGTTCCAGTAGATGGCTTGCCTCCTGTTCCCATTGCTGTGGACACTGCTGATGACGACAGGGAAGCTGCTGCTGTTGATGCTGGCTGCTGTGCCTGCTGAATGGAATGGGCTGGATCCAATGCCCCACCCTCCTGCAACAGGAAGTAAGCCTGCCAACTTATTGCCTTAGTTTGTCATACATCCACTTCATACAAAACTGTAGTGTGTGTAATTAAAAAACAAAGTAGTTTTAGTCGTGAGTCTTAAGTCCACTTCCCTTATTGCAGACTTTCACTCCTACATTTTGTTAACATATTTAGATCTCATACATTTGTAACCCAAATAATGTTTGTAATCCAACAATAAATTGCAATTTATATCAACAGATAATGGCAGCCATGGCTGTCAGTGATTACAAATAATGTTGTAGAGTTTTAGGATACAATTTAAATCCTTGTTCCCACTCTTCCTTTATTTACTGTGTAAGTGAACTACAATTTCTTAATTTGACTCTTATTCCTTCCCTGAATGTTACACTTTTATATACATTGGGACTATAACCTGGAAAGAAAACCTACTTTTGCAAGTTTGGAATATAAAATGAATAAGTCAGGGTTTGGCATCCATTAAGTGATATGGACAAGACACTAAAATCCTTCTAAACTTCTTATACCGGACACCCTTATAATCAAGGAACTTTTTTTCAGGATATTGTTCAGTATATTTACAAAGACTGGATTTTATTCCATATTGACACTGCTGATCAACATGTAGTCTCTGTCAATGTACATACTTCAGAGAATTTTAAATGCTGTAACTTGTTGATTATAAAGTATTCTGAAGGTATTTTATGCAAAGAATTATTGGGTTACTGAATCTTGTACACTGTCTGTTACTCCAAACAGAACACACAATTCCAGGAAATGGATTTGATTCCAGCCTCAGCTGAAAAGGTGGAAAGCTACCTATTCATTATGGTCCATTACTCAAGAAAGTCTTAATGAATGGTCCAGCGTTGGACAGCACATGCCTCTCCACCTTTTCACCTGCAGAAAGAAGGATTTAAAGCTTCAAAAATAATGAGTTCTGTTAGGAATAGTAAAAGTTCAAAAACTGTGATAAATTGAGGTTTTGTGTGTGTGTGTGTGTGTGTGTGTGTGTGTGTGTGTGTGTGTGTGTGTGTGTGTGAGGCATGGACATGCAGGTGTATACATGCAGTTGGCCAGGAATCTCTTCTCTTGTCAAGTGCTCTGCTGGTGAGTAAACAAAACACACACACTACATACTACTGCTGAGCTATAACTACACTACTGCAAGTAAGACAGTCTCACTACATCATGGCTTGGATAGGAGGGTTTACCTGGAAACGCTGCATCAACTCCTGTTCTGCACGTTCAAGTGTTGGGGACACATCCAGGATTGGTGACAGATCCGTGACAGGGGACCAGTCAGCAGTTTCAGGTCGAGCAACTCGAGGCTTCGTGTTGTGTAGCTGAAGGAGAAAGGAGCACCATCCAGCTAGCTAGGAGCCATATCTCCAACCATTGTAAATTCTTTTTTCTTATCTTGCATTATGAACAACTTCATATCCATTAACTTTAGCTGTAACTTTCATCACTCAACATACATACAGCATCTGAGAGATACTGAAGTCTTCCAGTTATACCATAAACTGACTGTACATTACAGATAACAAAGTATCTGTACATCCATACAGACGCTTATCAGCTACACATCACATTAAAGTGACAGCTTGCCTAGCGTCCTAGTACTGGTTTATTTCGATCCAGAATACACCACAATGCCCACTGCTCAGCACAGATTTCTGCTATGCCAGCATACTGTGAGCTATGTACAAACGACCTGTCAGCACACAATTCACCCTCACTCAACATGCTGGCAGCTCAGAGACAATGGCATCTGAATGAGTTACAAGAAACTAGTTAGAGCTGGGAGGAGAGGAATGGGGAAACTAGCAACCAACATTTTGAAGACAGATGCTAGACCCACACACACACACACACACTAGCAGGCAAGGATGGAACACTTTACTGCTAAATGCTAGGGAATGCAATTTCCACTTCTCATAACAGTGCGAAGCTTGATGACCTAAACCGATACCGGAAAGAAACTAATTCTGCAGCAAGTCTGATGAAGCAACCTCATCAGTGACACTGAGCCTGAGAAAGAACAGAATCACAGAGGATGGTAAGAGTAATGTTAACAGATGCCAAAATAATGTTTGGACACAACACCACTGGAAGCCTGCTACAGTTCATCTTTCCACCTGAGGATATGCAAGGCACCCCTATGTGAATAGATTCTACACCATTATTACCACTTTCTTATTCTTCTTCACTGAGGTAACCAAACTGCTGACGACAGAGAATAACAAGTAACACAACCAGCATTTAAACATGTTTGCCAGTTTTGACAGACACTTACAGCATCCTGACATCACTGCAAAGTATATCCATTTCTGGCTAATGCAAGTTGAACATGACATTTTACAGTAATGTAATGAAATGCAACAAACTATTTTCAGATATTGAAAAAAATGTTTTTGTAGCAATATGAATCAACCAGGGAAGGGTGATAAGAACTACAAGCAAATATGTAAAATCAGGCCCCTCTTTAATAAAATAAATAATGCCTGCACTAAACTTTACAGTTTACCTGAATATTTAATTTTGAAGGAATGTACTGTACATTCTTCAAAGGTAAACATAATTTCACACATACATACACATATACACTGAATAGATCCAAAACAGACTACAGAACGTGGAGGAAGTCATAAAGTACAAAACACACAGGGTTAAGTAAAATTCAAAATATTGTTAAGTCAAACGTTCCACTAAACTGTAATATGTACTAAATGCTAAGTCTGACTACTGATTTTTATTATACAAATACAAGACCTTCTACAAGATTATGGGACTTTTGAATACCACGAATTTATCAGTTGAGTAAAATGAGTGTGTATGTATTTCAGTATCTTTTAATACTACATTAAAATGATTCCCTGTATGTCATACTCTTGGGAATATGTCACACTCCTCAAGACGCCAATGCAACAAAGCACACTTTTTTCAAGTGAAACTACAGTTGGCAATAGGTCTATGAAGATCACACTCATTCCCTCTCATTCCTTGTGTAGTAATGTGAACAGCTAATATGCCTGAAAATGTTTGAATTTTAGTAATGAATATCATTAAATAGAATACAAATTCAAATGGAAGAAGAATTTCTTTGCTTGGCATCAACCATAATACTACCAAATTTATTTTGTAAAATAATTATACTTTTGTTGTTACTTGATGATGAGATGGTAACAGGCATGTCATCATTTATTATTCACCGAGTGCCATGCTTGTGAAATGAATTCAGTAGAACAAAGGCCTTCATTTTCAATACCACTCCACAGCACACGCCATGAAAAAAATGTCACCAAAAGTTTTGAATAAAATACCCTGCATCAACAGTGCCAATGGAAGAAAACAATATGAAGAAGAGTGGAAAAACTTCAAAGCACAAGTTCTGTGAAGAATTTGATGTTCAGGTGATCGTGCGTGATAAATTCTTAAAATAATACCAACTAGATGCACTAATTTCTCAAATTTATTTTTGGAATAAAAGTCTACATGTTTCAGACAGTTCCTCTGTCCAAAACATGTAGAGTTTTATTCCAAAAATAAATCTGAGAAATTAGTGCATCTAGTGAGTTTTATTACAAGAAGTTCAGTGAAGACACAAGAATAATATGAAAACTGTATTTTTCTCAGATGTGGTACGATTTACACATAGCAAACATGTAAAAAGCCAAAGTAACAGATGTTAGTGTTCCAATAATCCCCATGCAGCTAATAACATTCCCGTGTATGACTCTAAGTCAAACAGTTAGGTGTGCATGGACTGCATGGAAAAGCACAAGTTCTGACAGTTTTTTTCAATTAATTCTGTACCACTCTTCAGGGAATTAATTGAAGGACAGAAAATGTACGGTTACTGCATGCAAGACAATGTTAACACAGCAAATTTCCCAGTGACTATACTTCAAGAAGTATTCAGCAAATGCTTAAATGCCACTGAGTGTAGTCTCCTGGATCTCCAAATCTGCAACCATGTAATTATTTTTTGCACTGGATGCAAGAGGATAGTGAATAATCGACATTCTTCACAAAAACTGAAAGCCAATGATCAAAGACAAACTGCAAATATTTCAAGACAAACTCCTCCATGCAAAGAAAGGTATCTTCAAAAGATGCAAAGTTTACTTAGAAGTAGGATGTCAGCACTTCAAGACTCTGCTATGAAGTCCAGAAATGTGGAACTGCCATTTGAAAAATGGACTCAAATTCCCAGCAGATTTTTTCAAGTGCATTGTTTAATGACACTGTCAACTGCTACGATTATACAGTATCGGTGATAGATGGGAATGAGTATGAAGTATTGTTGGAATAGGCCTAACAATGACAGGGAAAAACAAAGTATTCAGATAAAACAAATCCCACTGCCACTTTGACCAGCCAAAATCCCATCTGGAATGACCCAGGATAAAATCCAGACCTCTGCACTGAAAGGCTAATCATCAACCACCTCAGTCATGGCACAGTTCTCCTGGAAGATGCAGGTTTCATGAGCAATAATGTTTCCATGACAGCTGCCATGCTAAGGGACACAAAAAAAAAAATTTCCCATATACTGAATGGCTACATCAAAACAGATCACCAAACTTTTTTTCTGACTATTGTTGAAAATGTGTTGGAATAAAAGTATGTGGAGGCTTATCCTGAATGACACCAAGAGGAAGATGAAACCACAAGCCAGATGTGTGACTCACCTTGAAGCTCAACACACAGTCATCACCGGTCAGCTGTAGATCACTCTTGTGGGGTTGTGTGTAATCACAGATAGACATGTCTACAGAATTTCAGTGCTCAAAGTGCAAAGTGTTCCTGTCTACAGACTCCATGGTTTCACATATAACTTTGAAATCAGAGTTCCATCAAAGCATGGGAAAAAATCATTCTGATAAATGGTACGTGCATTACACATGTATTTATGTACAGAAAGATTCTATTTTATTTCATGAGTCCAGAAGCTTTTTCAGAACTTTCTACAACAGTAATGAAATACCACAACAGAATTTGGAAAAGTATTTTCTTTCAAACACTCTGTATTGAAGTGTTTTATGAGCGACAGTGCAAAGGACATAATTTTTTTTTTAAAGTCGAATGCTATTACTAGTTCAAAACATACCCCCCAAGTCACAATCTGACCAACAGCCACATAGTGTGTGAGATGTAAATTCTTGATTCCTGCACAATGAAGATTAAAGTATGTTTCATCGTGTCGGAAGTCTACACAGACAGAAACAGCATGCACTGTACCACACTATCTAGGATACTAACTACATAAACTGGTACTTTTAAAGTCAATGGATATAAAGTACTTAACTTTGAACTGAATGGCTTCAAATTATCTATTCTAATTATGCTACATTCAAAGAGAAGAATGGAGGCAGTCAATCTCAACTATACTTCACAGTGCTGCAAAACATATTATGCAACATGTTATGGCTTCAACTAAGAACCATCAATATGCATTACAAAAATACCAGTATGAAGATCACTTGCATACAACATGATAAAATGTCAAGGTTGAGATCTCAGTTACGTGAATTTTATCATGTTGTATGAAAGTATTATTGCATTTCTATAATAAGGTGTGGAAAAATTCCATGCCTAAACTTCTTGAGGTGATACGAGGGACTGAAACAAAGGTTTATTTTCGAGGAACTATATGTTGGATGTGCCTCCTGGCAGTTGCACTGACCATCAAAGTGCGTCTGACTATGGTCAGAAATCATGCAAAACGAAGTATTCTGAAAAAATTGTATTTCCTACAATTTCAGCAGATGGTCCAACGTACAGCCACTGACCTCAAAACAAAGCTGACATCGATGAAGCAGAGATTGTAGTGTGTGCTTAAAAATACGAAGTTTCTGCCTCAACTATATGTGAGCAGCTGCCTCAACTATACGGCCAATATGATCCTCTTCCAAATCAACTGGCAATGAGTAAATCAACTCTTTCATGTAGCCCCACAGGAAGAAGTCCAATGATGTGCGGTCCGGTGACCTGGGAGCCCAAACCAAATGCCTGCCTCATCCAATCCAGCAATTACTGTAAGTGGCAGTGAGTTGTTCTCTGACCTGATGTGCAAAATCACCTGCAGCCCTATTGTTCTGGAATCACAAGTTTCTCGAGTGCTACGGGGATTTCCTCCGGCACTCCTGGTACAATTTCCTCCAGAAATACCCAGTAATCTGTGCAGTGCGCCATAGGGGAACAAGTAAGACTCACTCAAAAAGTCATGAATAATGTCTGCCCAAACATTGACTGCAAAGCCAACTTGGTGGCGGTGAACAAATGCAGCATGAGGGTTTGCTTCTGCCCAAAAATGGTAGTTGTGGCTACCGAAAATCCCTGCAAGAATGCTAAATGAAAAAGTTGGTTTACTCATTGTCAGTTGATTCTGAAGAGGATCTTAATGCCTGTATCATTGAGGCAGTGGAAGCTACCAGGCAGAAACCTGGCATTTTTCAGTGCACACGACAATCTCTGCTTCGTCGTCATTGTTGGATTTGTACTGAGGTCTGTGGCTGTATATTGGAGCATCTGCTATAAATTGGTAAGATATACAACTCTTTTTCAGAATGCATCAGTAGTTTTGCATGATTTCCATTCTTAGTCAGACACACTAGGATTGTCAGCGGCACTGCAAGGATGCATGTCTGACCTATAGTTGCTTGACAATTCACCTTTGCTCTGGTCCCTCCTATCACTTCAGGAAGTTTGGGCATGGAGTTTTTCTGCACCTGTATAATGCATGGTGATGGTGTTTAGTTAAAGCCAAAACATGTTGCACAATATACATTAAATCACAGAAAACTACAGTGATTGACTGCCACCATTCCCCTCTTTGTATATCACAAAAGGATGGACATTCTCTAAGGCAGTGATTCTCAAAGTTCTGACTCTTTCATTTCATCAAAGCAGTCCTCTGTGTCAAAACTATAATCGTACCATACTTAACAAGAACTTCTCTTTCTTGGAAAAGTATCTTTTACAAGTACACACATTTTAATGTAACTCTAATTCTTAACAGAAGTTCTTACTTCTGCAACCTCATATCCCATGCAGCAGACTGTCAAGTCCCACTGATTGAGAAACACTACTCTGAGCTATAATACATAAGAACTATTAATTAAGCAGCAGAATGAGATAAGAGTAAGTGGTGTCTATTAACTGTTACAAGCCACAAGCTCCATTCACATTTACATGCCAATGTCAAGCAGCAAAAGTAACACTGTCAACAGACAATGTTTCACCACGTACAAACAGAAACAATCTGCTACGTCACTACTAGCTAATTTCAATTCATTTAACTTTCAGAAGTGAAAATTTTTTTATGAGGCAAAGATTAAAAAATATATATATACATGAGATTTCTTAGGCCACCAATAGGAGTAACATTATGAGGCAGGACACCAGATGAAATAATTACAAGACCTACTGAAAACTGAGGATATGGGAAATGGTATATTAATAAAGAAATATTGCTTAAACTGGGAACACAGTGTACATCTGATGCATGACAACAGACTGCCAAAATTAGCATACTTTATAATGCCAAAGGATGTGGAGATGTGCGAAAACCCAGGGGTAGATGGTAAAACCAGTTTTAACACTTTTGAACAATGGTATGGTTTTATAGCATAAATCCTTCATTTGGAGGGCATAGAGGAGGGAACAGGATTACCCTAAAATTTTGTTCCAACAATCAGGCACAGATATTATTACAATTTGGAAAAACCAAATTTTAATTTTGAGTTACTGTACATGTGGAATTTTGCTCAATTTTAGAACTGAACTGACCTACATGTGGAAATATTATCAGGATAAAACTGAAATAACTGGTAATCTTAAGAGTGGAGATTCTATATTCAGAAATTTCTTAAAGTTTATATGTGTCATCTTCACCATTACAGATTATACAAGTACTACAAATTGACCTGCCATATGATGGGGTTAACATACATTCAAGCATTTAACCACCTCCTCTCCCAACAGGCATTTCCTGATTAATGGTGACTTATGACATGATTGCGATACTGGTTCTTTAATTCTTATTTTCTTCTAAACACAACTGAAGCCAATAATTTCTAACATTAGGAAAGTAAAACACACCTCACAGAATAGATCATACTTAACTCAGGTGTTCAGTAACAATTTTATTACATTTTTCTTGAATGTTCCACCATCTGAAAAAACTTTTCCCTGATCATGTGTTAACGAGAAAGCAAACCTAAACATTTTCATGTTTCCTTCCTCCTACAGCAAATCCAACTGACATTCAACTTTGAAAAACAATTTTGCAACACTCATAAGAAATGCTCTGTTAATTAACAATTTGTGGAATGCAGTGATTACTAAACTGATTGTCAACATTTCATAAGACAAAATTAAAGATGGGTGACATGTATCAGTAGTGTTATATGTCAATAATAAAGTATCTCATGAAACAAAAAGTAATTTTTAACTTCAGTTGTGCAGTAGCTCTGTTATTAGATTCTTTTGTAAATGTTCAGTTACCCGAAATGTGAAACAACTATGATATTCAATCAACAACAATGATGCAATTTAACTGAATCCTGACTCTGAGAGTCACTGTGCCTAACCCATGATATGTCATTGCTTCTGAAAATGCCCATGTGATTCATTCCTCAGTCTGTAGTATTTATCCTGCCTAACACTTGTGTACAACTGGAATAACACCAAAGAAGTATTCAGAGCCCTTCTAAAGGGTGGGCTTAACGATTTTCTCTCTTTCTCTGTCCAAATTTTCACGGCTGCCATAGCTGTGTATGCAGTTGCTCATGTGCTACTACAGCCTTACCGATTTTCTTGGTCCAGCTGCAAGTGCTATTTTGAGGAAGTGGTGAGCTGCTTACAAAGGCAAAAGACACTCTCAAGCCAACTCTCATAAAGGTTAACATGACCCTGACAACTCCACTCTTAATGACACTTGCACACCACTCACTGCCCAGATGTTCCAGACTCCCATACTCAATGTCTCTATCTGAACACTGCTATCTCTGTTGCCCCCACCTGCACAGACACTGCCAGCCAAACACTTAGCAGCTGCTGCCTGCTACAGTCATACAGCATCACACTCTTTTGTCATTCACAATATTTCTTTTCATTTTCTTGTGAATTATATGTACTCCAAACACCTGGGTGGAAACAGCAGTATAAAAATAACCTCTTATTGCCAGTGGGATTCCTCTTGTGTGCTGTCTTATCACACATGGTATACTAAAGGGGCTGTATGGTTCTTATGATTTTACTCTAACACAGCAGCAATATAAGACTAACAATGCAGGGTTCAAAATGAAGGTTATAAATTGTGATGAAAATAACAAAATTTTGCCTTTTTCTCACTAGAATGTTATAATTTTTCTAACCTCAATTGTGTAACTATGTATACTCTGAAGAGTGGTGTGTTTTATGCACCACCGCTTTCAGCAGAAATCCTCAGGCAAAGTGGTGCCTACCCAATGGGAGTAAACACGGTATTATACAGTGCAGTACTTAGAGACTGGTAAGAGAAAAGTGCATTACCGAACAACTAACCAAAGCAACCAAATACCATAAATGTAGAGCAACTACAAAGTACACACACACACATTACACTCAAAATACATACCTGGAGATCAATCAACTTGGGTTTCTGCTTGAAAGATGACTGCAGCTGTTGATGTTGAAGATGCTGCTGTTGTAACTGCTGCTGTTCTATCTGTTGCTGTATTTGTTGTTCCAACTGATCTTGTTGCTGATGCATTTCTAGTTGTTGCTGTTGCTGTTGTGGTTTCTGGAATGGGGAAACTGGTCGCTGCATTTGCTGCTGTTGCAATTGTTGCTGCTGTTGCAACTGCTGCTGCTGCTGTTGCAACTGTTGCGGCTGTTGTAACTGTTGCGGCTGTTGTAACTGTTGCTGTTGTGGCAACTGCTGCTGCTGTTGCTTCTGGAAAGGTGATATCTGTTGCTGTTGCTTCTGGAAAGATGGAATCTGCTGCTGTTGCAATTGTTGCTGTTGTTGCTTCTGAAAAGGTGGCATCTGCTGTTGTTCTTGTAAATGTTGTTGCTGTTGCTTTTGGAAAGGATGAACCTGCTGCTGCTGTTGTTGCAACTGTTGCTGCTGAAAAGGTGGAATCTGCTGCTGTTGCAATTGTTGCTGCTGTTGCTTCTGGAAAGGTGAAATCTGCTGCTGTTGCAATTGTTGCTGCTGTTGCTTCTGGAAAGGTGAAATCTGCTGCTGTTGTGGCTTCTGGAATGGAGGAAGTTGCTGTCGTTGCAGCTGTTGATGTTGCAACTGTTGCTGTTGCTGAGACACCTTTTGTGCCTGCTGCTGTTGCACTTCAAATTGGAAAAAGCTTGGTCCTCTGAAGTCTCTATTTGCATCCATAAACTTACAAAAAAAAGCAGAAGTTCTTATAAATTTAAGTCATATTAAACAGACTTTTGACTAATTAATAGCATTATATCCAACAAACTTGAAAGCATGATGCAAATACCACATTCACAGGAAGGGTTGTTTCACATGAAACAAAATTTATGACTCAAAGAATGCACAGGGTCACAGACTTATCTACATTTTCTGTAATTATTTATTTATTTAGTTACTATAACTTATTCAGCAATGTTTTCAGAAACTCAGACCATACGGTGGCAAGTTGTGGGACGATGTGAAACAGTCCTGACCTAATAAATGTATTACCACAGTATCTGCCTAGAGACTGAAGCAAACCACTATACACCTGTCAGGTTCAATGGATGTCCTGACTGAGATTTGAAACAAGCATCTCCCAAATGCAAGCCATTACTACCTGAGCCGATTCGTGAATATTTCCCTCACACTCACATCTTCTGAGCATTGCTGCATGTCTAACTGTAGTGCAGATATCACAATCTATGTGTAAATGCTGTGACAACAGGAGGAACTCAACCATACAATGATTACAATAAATGTGAAACATAAAATCATACAGAAGCATTTACTTATTAGAATATGGAATGTAATTTAAAAGTGAAAATTTTGACATATGCAAGACTGTGTATCACTGTGCCACTTCTTCAAAACATGTTAAACAAGGCTTTATTCTACCAAGTTCATTATTTTGTTTTAGCAAGAAGACTAATAAAACTCCGACAAAACTGTGATTGCCAGACTCATAAAATAAAATTCCATCCAATAACCTTCATTAACCACGTGTAAGATTATTAAGATGGCATAAGCATGAGGCCAGATGGCCTAATGTTGCATATTTTAAAAACTAATATCATAATCCTACCAATTAAAAACAGCTGTCAGCCATGCAAAATGTTGTACCCTTAGCACCACATGAAATGTTACCTTGGGGTCCTCCTTTCATAACCCATCACATCATCCATAAGATATACTAGTCAGTTATGCACTGAAGTTCCACCCAGAATCGCAACGCACCTGTATCCGAGGACGATCCATATCCATTCCTGCCGTTCCATTTCTTGGAGCCATCTCATTTGATTCTGCCTGGCCTGAAGTATACAGGCGATGAATAACAAGTTTATTAGTACAACTAAAATGGAATACACTTACATAACATTCAATATGATCAGTATGAACTGTACTGGCTTGCCATTCAACTGGAAAACCAAACACTCTGAGATATCAACTTCAAAACTCTAAGCCCTCCATTCACTTTTCAAAGTATTATGGTTGTGGTCTTCCAGGTCATGACACCATATAGTGTTACAAGTGGTGGAGAAACATAGTGACTTTATTTTCAGTCAGTGTGTCAGCAGATCCCTCCAAGAGACCGGTACCCATGCATCAGACTATATGCTGTCAAAGCTCTGAAAGACCAGAGCATGAATCTTCACATCCATGAAATTCTCAGATCTTACAATATGAAGTAATGTTTGTTTTAGTTGTCAAACTGGTTTAGACCACTGAATAAAACGTATAAGTTTTATGAATAACAAAACCTCACACTGCAAACACCAACTACTTTACAGGTAAGTGTGCACAATAAGGATCATGAATGATGCCAAAAGTTTCACTGTTTCCACTGATGTTGTTGTTGCTGCTACCATCATCACTGTCACACCCACCACCAGCACTATTATTATTAGTTTTAATTACAGACCTTCATGCCACGTACTTTAACCTTTTAAAGCCTAATGGTTATGTGATGAACCAACAAGTTTAACATTCAAGAATTGTATGCTGTGCCCACACTGTATTTATGTGTTTTATATTTATCTCAGAACAAACG
>Ga0123357_10003265_pt1 | contig 18495 bp, 10 predicted proteins | sample TergutEmb28metaG_FD_89873 | JGI IMG/M metagenome (GOLD analysis project Ga0123357, IMG submission 89873) | Embiratermes neotenicus P4 segment gut microbial communities from Petit-Saut dam, French Guiana - Emb289 P4 | ecosystem: Host-associated > Arthropoda: Insects > Digestive system > Gut ...
AACGCGAGAGATCCTAGCAGCGAAAGGTGGAACTGTGGGCGAGAAAGATGTCCGGTAGTAATTTTGCCTAAATTCCGACTTGCACATAAATTTAGGGATCTTTTACATGACGCAAATCTACGACATGGGACCGACAGCTTTACTTCCCCTCCGAAGGAAGGCGTGCTGAGGATTTTTTCACCCTAAAAATCCGACGGCTTCGGCTGGGTTTGAACCGGCAAACTTGGGTACTAAACGCCAGCACGCTACCCCTAGGCCACCAAAGCCGGTGAATTGTGAATATTTCAGTATTACTACAAAAATAAATAATATCATTGTAACACATCATAACCACTTATTTTCATGTCAGTGAAATGATATCTGAAAACAAAGCATATATGGATTGTCAATCAAATAAAATCCCCAAAGATTAATACATGTGCATTACAACCTGAAACTATAACTTTGTGCTATGAATGTCACTGCTGAGCCTGGCTATGTGCATTTCATCACATTATCATGGGTACTGTGACAAGTGTACACGATACTCATATTGGCAGTCCTTACATATAAAATGTCAGACATGCTGTTACAGATACGGAAAACACATAAGGTAATTTTTATATTAACATGGTCATTGTAATGATAACACATTCATTATGATAACTATTAATAGCAAATGGACATGATGGTGAATGCAACTGTGCAAAATCCTACCTTGATTGCATCTTAACTCCCATTCTCTTCTGAAGCATACAGAATGAAAGAAAGCAGATCCCTCCAAAGGCTGGGTCACATTAGGGCTTTGTACAGGAAAGTGGGCCATATGCTGGATGCCCTAGTGTAATCTGAGAAGTTTTCCAGTGCCTCCACAAGAGCTAATAAGCAAGTGAGTTGGGCACAGAATTTTAAGACTGCCAATATGTATAACACTGACACCTCTTTTTCCAACAATTCACATTACATGCCAGATGTGAGGTTCTCACAGTGGTGCTGATAATTCCAGCACTACCATAGCACTGGTCGACCACAAAGTATCCAGTGTGCTGTGACGGAGGAGACAACTCCTGTGGTCCGTGGTTGGGTGTGCGTGTGCCTTAACATCTCCCCCTTCAGCAGAACTACCCAGTCAAGATGGACTTTGGTTACCATTTAGACTATGTCTCTGTTACAGTCAGTGCTCTTATTTCTGCCGAACCAGCCGATTGAGACGGACTTACATTACTGTTTAGGCTATGTCTCTGTTACGGTTGGTGGTCTTCTTTTGAACTTGACCAGCAATTATGAAAGACTTAAACGATTGTGTTGGCTGTCTCTCTGTTATAGCCACTGCAGCCTAGCCTCAAAACACCCATATGCTGCCCAAGGTGACGTTCATGACAGACTTAGGTTAGACTGTTGGCTATCCCTCTATTATGGTTGGTGGAGCCCAGCATGCACATGTGCACTAACCTCACTGCTGCCAATCGTGACAGACTGTGGTTACTGTTTAGGCTATCTCTCTGTTAAAATCAGGGCTCTCCTTTTCAACCGAACCGGGCTATTAAGATGGACTTTGGTTACCATTTAAACTATATCTCTCTTACAGTGGGCACTCGTCTTAGTCCTCTCCCATATCTGTATACCATCTTCATAACATATGTAACCGTTAACTGTCTCATAATTACAGTGTGTGCTGCAAATAGAATAAAGGCAACACAGACACTTAAGGTTTCCCTCTACAGATACAACTGTAGGATCCACTACATGTACTACCTGGTGGAATACATGTTCCCTGCTGTTTGCCACACGCACCACCACAACAGTCACGCATGTTGTCTTGAGCGGGGAATGGACACACACACTCCTCCAGCATTCCACTACAGTAAGTGCTTGCTCCGCCCACCACTGCCACACTGCAACCGCGTAACCTTCGAATTCACTGAAAATTTTCGCGCAGTGGTCCCCCAGTAATACGGTGAGCTAATATTCAATTTTTTGGGGGCATGAAGCTGTGTAAAATGGAAGTACATAAGTACAGACGTTTCAAAGAATACTGTTGCCACAACCCCCCAAAGCACTCATGGGCTACAGGAACTTTCTAGCTCCATCTTCAGCTACTCAACTACTATGTTGGTACCTGCACGGCAGTCAGCACAACGGCATATCCCTGAAGACTGGAATCTTCAACTCACGTTACATCTCGACTTCTTTTAATTAGTGCAAGCAGTAGTACAAAATATGAAGTTTCAAACCTACAGAACGTGTAATGTCCATCGAAACCTAAAACCAATTGGAAAAACAAAGCCTAATAACCTTCAATAAACAGTAATAAAATGCAGCTCACCTTCTCCGAGAAGAGCAGTACATACGGAAATAAATAAAATTAAAAGCGTGTCCGCCCACATATTTAATACTGTGCTTCTGCGTCTCACAGTAAACACTCTCTGCAACTGATACCATGGAACAGAGTACTAATACCACTTCGCCTAATCACAGGCATAAATCAAAGCCGTAATACCTTCACAAAAACCTCAGTTCCCCAACCATGGAGCAGAGTTAAGATAAGTAAGTCAATGATAATCCATGGTAATGCGGCTACTAGTGCTGACATCCATTAACTCGAGTAAGTTAGAACATTGGTAAACAGCGCCTCTACTGGTACTTTCGAGTACCATGCGTATTGAACTCGATAACACAATCGATTACTATTCCTGTACGTCCACAGCGGGAAAACAAAATTCTTCTAGTAGTTAGCACAAACTTCAAATACTCGCATATTGCACACTTTAAAACACGTACAGAAATTTAAATTACATGATTTTAAAACATTTGCATGAGGCATTGAGGTCTCATTTCCTTTATATTGCAAAATCTATATGGACAATTGTCTGTCTACATTTATCATGTATTGTGTAGGAATTACTATATTTCCTATTGTTTATATGCTGGGCTTGTACAATTACAATTAATTTCACAAGTCCACTACATAAACAATGCGACATTCCATAACAAAATTTCACATGCCATACATTTTTTTATGGCTCTACAACTCTTAGTGCAGAGCTTTGGCACTTTTAACCTCTGCAAAATACTATGTCCATCTATCCAGAACTTCTTGCTTATCTGTTTTTAATGTACCATTTTCATCTTTACAAGTAAATATGGGACGAGAGCTATCATTTTGGAATGTTCGTGTCCTTAAATAACTTTCTTGTTTCATTTTGTTTATGTGCTTCTTCTATTTGTTTTAGCCTATTATTTAACCATTGCTTCTTTTTCTCTTTACAGATCTTATTAGCTTCTTTTCTTGCTTGTGTATATTGTTCTTGGTTTGCTCTAGTTCTTTTTTGTAAGCATTTCTTTCTGGCAATATTTTTTTTTTTGAGATGGCTTCTTTACATTCTTCATCCCACCACTCATTGCAGATAAGCTTTTCTCGTGTTTTGATAATTTCTTCAGCTGATTCTAATATGGTACTTTTATATTTTTCCATTCATGATTTACTTCTTTTTTTTTCCACTTTTTGGAGGAGCTTTTCATGTATCGTCTGTCTATATTGCTTTAATTTTACTGGGTTTCTAATGTTATCAAAATTCCACTTTTTCCTATTCTCTGTATTTCTTCTAGGTGTTATTATGAGCCTTTGTTTTATTATAGTTTTGACAAGGAAATGGTCAGAGTCACAGTTGGGTCCTCTTAGGGTTCCTACATCCTGTATTGTATTTTTTCTTGTTTGTGTTTATAAGCATGTGATCAGTCTGGTTTACTGTAGTTAAGTCAGGCGAGATCCAAGTTCCTTTATGAATTGTTTTGTGTTGGAATTGAGTACTCATTACTCTCAAGTTATTCTCAATTGCAAAGTTACATACCATTTCTCCATTTTGATTTGATACGTCGTGTAGTGTATTCTTTCCTGTTACACTCTCATAGGCTTTCTCCTTGCCTATTTTAGCATTTAGGTCTCCTAAAACCATTACAATATCATGTTCCGGTGTTCTATCATATGTTTTTTGAAGATCATCATAAAATTGATTCTTTTCTTCTTCCATCTTCTCTTCAGTCGGGGCTTGAACGTTGATTAGTGTTATGTTATGAAATTTTCCTTTTAGTCTAAGTATACATATTCTTTCATTTATTGGGGTAAAGGACATAATATTCTTTTCAACTTCTTTTATCACCATAAATCCAGTTCCAAGTTGCCCCATCCTTTGTTGGGAACAGCTATAATACAGAGAATACTTATTTTTATTTATTTGTCCATGCCCTTTCCACCTTAATTCTTGCAATGCAATGATGTGTATTTGGGTACTAAGCATTTGTTCAGCTTTTTCATTCATTTTACCTGGTTTGAGCATTGTCACGGCATTCCATGTGCCAATATTTATCCATAGATTCGTGTTCCGTTTAACTCGCTTTAGTCTTTGTCCATTTATCCATCCGGCCTTCCTTGACTGAGATTTTTTAGCAGCTAAATTTTTTCCGGGGCTAGGTGGCTGGCCTTGCGCCCAACCCCCAACCTGGAGGGCCAGAGACTCTTCTGTCAGGGTTACCATGCCTTAGCCGAGGGGTCTGGTTTTAAGGCGCCGGACACTCGCCCTCAAACACCCCCCCCCCCCGATGGGTAGGGTTTGATGGCCATGCTGCACAATTGTCAGCTTGGGCATTTCCTGCCATTTCCAGAGACACCTACTCGGCATAAGTGCCTCCACAGGGCCCTAGTTATCCATTAACCCTCCTCCTTTCTCAACTGGGCTTGGGACTGGCTATGGCACATGCCATACATACAAAGTTAATATGTATAGAACATTGTTGTAAATGGAAGGAGATCTCAGGCAGATAGCTAACACGAAAGCAGATGTATAATGGTATAACTTTAATTACCGCATATTCTCGAATCTAATCCACACCCTTCTTACAGTTTCAGAGGGCTAAAAAATCACGTGGATTAGAATCGTGTGCGGATTAGATTCTCAGTCGTGAGCTGGATTTTGGAAAAATGATAGAGCCACTGTATGTGTCATAAGAACGATACAATACAATAACTTATTATTTATAATATTATTTAATATTTATAATTTATCATTCATCAGACTCGCCGTCATCACTCATAACTGAATCGTTATCTGTCACCCAGTCACTATCATCTTTATCTTCACCATCGTCCTCCCAAAGAATGTCATCTTCGGATCCTTCCAAAGCATTGTTTATGCAACACTTCTTGAAAGATCTGACGATAACATCCAACATTATTCAATCAGTCTGCCTTGTAGGCAAGGGGCAGTTGAAGGAAAGGTGCGGATTAGAACCACGAACTAATTTTTTTTCGTTTAAGAAATTGGCAAAAAATAGTGAGGATTAGACTCGAGAATATACGGTACTCTATATGTTGTTTAGAACTTATTGGCCCATAGATGGCCACCCATGTTTTCAGAAAGGGCAGTATATACAGAACTGGAGTTGTGTCAAAGACTAAAGCTTTATTTCTATAGAATGTGGTGAGGGATATCATACTTCCAACTGCCCATGCATGCCCATTACCACGGATAACACGATTACCAGCACCATCTGTGCCCAGTTAATGAATGATTATTGATGGTGGTGCCTGAAACGTGTTATCCGTGACCTATCTGTGGCAGTAACGATGTAAATTGGGAAATGCAAGTACCGAGAAGAAATAAGCAAGCCTACAGATCAACTGTCTCAGCATCCGTTGGGTGCAGCAATTATACTCTATGATATCTAAAAAATAATGGCAATCAGGCCAGAACAATACAGTCATGGTTCTTAAAAATAAAAGGTAGTCTAAGGAAACAGAGACTTACATAATTAATTAATACTTTGGGAGTTTAAATAAGGTCCCATTTAAATACAGCATCTTCAGAAGACCCTTATGAGATAGTATCACAACATGCCGATCTTTTAAATCAACCTTGGTGTTAGCAAGATCATCACATGGAGAAAATAACTGATAAAATGGGAATGGTCAGTTTAATATTTGCTTACATGACCATGGTTGTAGGCTTTTCACTAATGGGTGGAATACCTGATGCTGTAGGATTCAATTATGTTGTTGACTCCTTACCGTACTACGCTATCTTCCTTATTTGTCCACTGTTCTACTGTTTATGTTTTTGATAATGTAAAACACAAGGTAAAGTAATTTCCAGTTTTTAAATTCCAAAGTTCAAATTCTCACATACTGTCATAACAGTACACATATTAGTACTTTCACAATGGATTTAAATCATGTTTGAACAGTTAATTGCATGCATCATCAATTCATCAGTTATAGTCTGTGTGCTGCACCTTATCAAGATAAATCTTCATGCTGCATATGTAGCCTGTCATATCACTATGCTTGTAAATTTTGATGCCAAAATGTTTATGCTTTACAGGTACTGTACACAATGTCTGAAAATTACCAGACTTTTGAATTTCACAATACCTTCAACAAAAACATTTACCAAACACAAAATTCAACATGTCAAAATAATTTTCTGAGCTACCACAGTCGGTCAGTTTTTATCAGTCAAGTCAGTTGTACTGGTACTGTCAGAGAAATGTGAGAAGCAAGTTCTATGAATGCATCAATCATATTTCAGGGTGTTACTGCAAAACTCTGTGCAGAATTGTTCAAGTTTAGTCCCATAACCCCTTCTGACTCTTACTTATGTCATGTCCCATTTGTACAGTTACAGCTAAGATTAGGAGCATGTCATACATTGTCACTTCAGGAAGGGGAAAGATGAGGACTCTCCTGTCTCTCGCAAGCCCAAGCACTGTCAGTAATACAGGTTTGTTTGTTCCACCACTAGATCGATGTAATGCCTGTGTAATATAAAATTGGCAAAGTGAAAAGAGTGCTGCCTTTGTTGATAGGGGCTCCAGTAAATGGATGGAAAACAGTGTACCTTCGAAGTTGACATTCCCAGTTTGAGACTTCACCAGCACTGGTCCCAGGTTGTGAATCTTCTTCTACATTATTTTCTTCTTCTTCATTCCGCCCACTATGTCACACAAGATACTGCTGCATCCATCACAGTCACTGTCTAGGGCCAACTCTCCTTACAATTTCAGCACTGCAAAGCTTCCTTTTGTTAATCATGACTCAAGCAGGACAGTTACTTCACATTACTGATACATTCAACATAACAGAAAAAGCCCATGTGCACTTACAGAATTGAATGAAAGATGTAATACAAAGAATGAAACACTTTTGTTTGTGGGTGCACAGATGATGCATGTGAAAGTGTGTAAGGGACAGACAGAGAAAGATAGAGAGAGGGAGACTACTCTTGAAACTAAAATAAATAACATTTGGACAAATTACATATAGTACATTGTGGGTGACCCTATCATGTGACACAAAATACTGCTGCTACATGGACAGACACTGTTGACAGCCAATGCTAGACCATAAACATTCAGCTCCAGCATCCTTTACTCAGCCTAATGCCTCCAACTTCGTTAAGGAGTGACAAAGTATTCACAGTGGGTGACCAAAGTTATCATTACTGCAAGTATACATTTGTAACAGAGATTATTTCCTTTAATGATACAGTACTAGCATACACACAAAGAAATTTTATTGAAAATTAGGTATTTATGACGTGAAGAAAAATAATGCCACTCCATCTCAAGTTACTCCAAGAAATATATGTAAGTAGCATAAGACATGGTTTTTAACACATACATATAATGATGACTGTTGTTCATCAGTAGGTTAACACTTTCATTTAAATAATTAAACATCTGGTACTAAAACATAAAAATTGCAAACTTACAGCTTCTAACAGCTACGTTCTTCAGTCAGTTCTGATAACACACTAATGTACTTAATATTATTTAAAAACATTATAAGCAAATTTGGTTAATATTTTATAAAATGAATGTAAAATAATTTATCCATGTTTAAGGCACAATCATATTGTCTATGCACATACTATTACACTTTACCTATGCCCTTTTCTCATATTCCTACAAATGTAACTCAAGTAATTTGCATTTCAGACTGTGCCTTCCTTCTCTCCTCTATGGCAGAAACACACTTCCTGATCTCAAACCCAATGGCAGCTCCCATTGGTGGAGGAACAGCATTACCAATCTATAAGAGGACAAGTACATTACTACAGGTCACATATAGGAAGAGTGGCAAATAGTACTCACACTAATGACAAAAATGTTGCTGTAGATTGCATAATAAGGTATTACTGCTTTTCTAAATCACATTTTACTGGATGTTTGAACTACATGTTGCTCTTTTTGAATCATTTACTTTACAGGCTTTGTCCAATGTCTCATATTATGAGTGATAGTGAAAAATAAAACACTATATTATAGGGACAGGATTGGTCCCTGCCTCCAGACTAAAATTACAGATAAAACCTCCTCAGTTGCGCCCTACAGGTAAAGGTATTTTCAGGGTCTAAGTAGTAGATTATTTTTTACTATTATTTGTAAAATGAGATGATGGAGAACGCCCATAAAGTATGATTCCAAATGTGATATACCATCATCACAATCTTAACAGAATTACACTTACCCAATTCTATACAGGTTAACACAACCAGCTGTAATCTATGATCATTTTACAAATTCTGAACACTTCCGTACAAACAGTGGGATGGCATGCATAACAGACAATGCTACATCCACACATGAACTTCATGAAGGAGAGAAAATGGAACTCACAAGTCTATTACCCTTTTCACAAGTGTTTATCATTGGACCCTACCTTCAGCAAGTTAAATTAAGGCATTTAAAAAAGGAAGGGGAAAAATGGTTTGGAATATTGAAAATATCTGCATAAACATCAATATAAACAAAAAATGTACACTTAACAGGAGTGAAATTAACAGAGCTAATGGGGTCAAACAAGCTACAATAAATCAAATAAAAGAATACCAAATGCAGAAACACCAAGCAAATCAAACAACATGCACATTACTAACCTGGCGGTGTTTGTCAAGAATGGTTCCAAAAAAGCGATATGTGTCACGGAATCCCTGTGACCGAGCACATTCCCGCACACTTACGACTCTGTTCTGTTCGGGATGTAGCACTCGACCCTAATAACCGAAAGAAATCATAATGATGTAACACAATAGGAAGATTAATACAATCACTTGTGAGGCTACAGGTTTATTCCAAGGGCCACGAGAATTCACATAACTTTACAGTATGTCTTGCTCCTTCAACCTGCACCTATTATTATTCTGATGGATAAAGTGTGAGTTCAGTAACAATAGTTGTGAGATTATAATACATCTGCCATTATGTATTTTCTTAACTACCAGTCTAAAAACACAACTGTTAGCATGTGAGGGCCTGCAATATTTTAACAGACGACAGGTCCTCATACTTGGAAATTCTAACAAGACAAGAGGATTTCTGGTTCAGTTTGAAGTCCAAGATGTAAATTTTTTCTGAGTTTGTACATCACAGATGGACACTTTTGCCCTTTGAATGTGGGGTAGTACAGCTGCTGTATTTTCCTATAGAAGCACTGAGAAGACAAGAGGAACAAATGCAATGACAGAACACATCCAGTGGATCACACAAATACATTAACTTTTATATACAATTTATGGAAACAAAAGAACACAATATTCCACAGTACCACTAAGAAATTACAGCAAAAAGAGACGACAAATATGTCAGTTGCACATAATGGTATAAATAACTGAATGAAACAGAAAGGAAAAGAAAAAATTGATGAGATTTGTCAATAAATGTATTTACTGAATGCTGTAATGTAAATGGGCTTTACCAACATTAATTCCTTGACTGAACCTAAAACTAATGTTACTTCTAATAATTATTATCAACACCTCATGGAGCTTTGTTACAACCTCTGATCCAATATCATCAGTATATTGTCCTGTACAGGGAATGTGAATTTATTCCCTTCTCCTGACTGAAAGAATATAACATGCAATTCAGTGGGACTGCCAACATCTGAAATTATGCACGCATATTTGTCTCTTTTACTCTTTCCTTGGTGTTCAAGCAATAAAAATTTCTCTTGCTAGATACATTTATTTATTGTATCGGCATGAATAACACAGTCTTCAAATCTTTTAGGTTACCAGTTTCGGCCTACATCCAGCCCATCATCAGGCCTACACACTATCTACAGTTTACAGAGAGAAACATACAATAGTCCACATATTATCCTGGGAAAGAAATCTCATTCCCTTTACAAGAACATCACAGAACATGTTAAAACGGTGTAAAACTGGATGAAGAAACAACTGTATATTAAAAACACAAGAATTTTAATGAAGAAGGTAGGCAGTTTAAAATATTTCTTGTGGTACACGGTGCAAACTGCAGCCTCTGTTGCCACAGTCTCGGAATCAATAATGTATGTGTAGGTGATCCAGTGTTCCAGAGAATTTTCAATGTTTAAATGTGTGGGAACACTCCAAGTTTTTTGTAGTAAAAGTTTTTCTTTTTTATTTATCAGCACGTTTTACTGAAGTTTCATGTACGGAGACTATTTAACACCCTGTAAAACTGCACTTGCAGAACGGTAATGTTTTACCAATGTTCACCGCTCAAGATATTTTGGTGGGTGTGCAGTGCGTTATACACCAGGAATATTTTGGTGTGTGTGCAGTGCATTATACACCAGGAATATTTTGGTGTGTGTGCAGTGCATTATACACAAGGAATATTTTGGTGTGTGTGCAGTGCATTATACACCAGGAATATTTTGGTGTGTGTGCAGTGCATTATACACAAGGAATATTTTGGTGTGTGTGCAGTGCATTATACACAAGGAATATTTTAAACTGCCTACCTTCTATAATAAACTTTTATTTAAAATATTCTTGAGTTCTTATTATACAATTATTTCTTCACTGTTTTTAATAGGTTTTATGATAGTTGAAGAATAAAAGACCAACCTGATGTCACTTGCTATTTTATTTCACTTCTTATGTGCTCAACATGTTTCGGGCATTAATATAGCCATCATCAGCAGCTTGCGACTGTGCTGTTGAACTACCACATTGGCCGTATTGTTCTTGGTTCGATGTGTGTTGGAGTTTCAGTGTGGTTGGGTTGGAGCCTGCAACACGGATACCACTCCAACCCAACCACACCAAAACTCCAACACACATCAAACCAAGAATGATACGACCAATGTGGTAGTTCAACAGCACAGTCACAAGCTGCTGATGATGGCTATATTAATGTCCGGAACATGGTGAGCACATAAGAAGTGAAATAAAATAGCAAGTGACATCAAGTTGGTCTTTCATTCTTCAACTATCACAATGATGCACGGTCCAATAAACATAAGATTCAAAAATAAAGATAAAAGTGTTTCTATACTCTGTTAAGCATAATGCTGTAAAAGTTTCCTTTTAGTAGGAGGACAGATAAGGTCCACAGCGGGAATGGATGTGCAGGCAAAGAGAGAAACCCTGCTCATCCAACAATATTTAAAATCTTTGTAGATTCTACATTTCATGTCATACACCAAGAGGGTATTGTCTTCACAGTAGGCGGGGGCCTTGATAATAACTATGTCTTTTGGAAGTTTCAATGGCAAGAATTAATTTTGCATAATAACTTTATGTGTAAGATTTCAGGCTTCTATTGTGGTGTAGTTGAGGACTTCACTCTTCTGGGATGTTACATGCATAGCTTGGCAGTTGGTTACTGACACTTGAAGACAGGACCAATATGTAGCCCCAAAATGTCAGAAGCCAACTACCAGACTACACTATGTTACATTCCAGAAGAGTGAAGGCCTCAACTTCAAGCATAAGTTTTCAGAATACCAAATACCATCAAGATATATTCCACATTTTCAGACAAAATATGCAGACAGATGGTGGCAGAGACACGACCCCAATTATGCATTCATTAAGACAAATGACCAAATCATTAACATCACCTGTTTGCCCATAGGTTCAGGGTTTGTCACAGTTGTGCTGAAAAATCCATCCCACTCCAAGCGTCCATACAGTCCAGCCCACTGGTTATGTCTGTTGCCAGTGTGAGGCAGACACCAAGGGATCAGAGTATTGTATTGCCTGTCCATTGGATCACATGTTTTCCCACTAGCACAGGCACACACTCCACGCATTCCCCCAGAGGATGATTTACCATTCTTCTTGTCATGATGGAAGTAGTGCCTGGTAAACAGAGAAGCACACTGCAAAAGCACACAATTTTTCATAACTCATTTTTATGATTAAGAATTATCTGGAAGCAATTACAAGGCACAGCTGAAAATGAAGTGTTCTTTGAAAGGTAAAAAAATTAAAAAATAAGAGAGATAAAAATTAATCCATTGGCACCTACTGTCAGAAACATGTCAAACAGTGAGATGCTGAAAACGCCAAGTGTCAGGCTAGGGTGATGGCATTTAATAACCTTCCTTATGCAGCTCTAATTCAAATTCCAGTCTTCTACAGTTCCCCATCACACATTTAATTCCAGTGACAAAACATTCTGCCTTTCTGTAGCTCTTGTTTTGTCTATAAACTTATATACTGCATTAGTATCACTGACTGTTAGGACTCTTTCTTAAAATAATCTGCATTTTTATGCTGTATAGTTGACTGTTAGTGTTGGGGTAATCCATAACAAAATTTATTTTGGTGCTTGTCACTATATTAATTTTCTTCTTCTTCTATCTTAACTAATAAATGTTAGTGGGTTGTTTAATTAAACACATTTTTTCATGGTAGATGTTTATTCAGTATACATGTGACGCTAATTATGACAAACCAAATTTGGGGTCATCGAGTACTCTGAGGAGAACACAGTGCATCAATAAGTGGGATCCAACAAAATAAGTACCTCCCTACTTTTTGACATCAGGATGTCAACAGATCCAGGGTCTAGCTCTACCTTGCTTGAGATTCTACTGACAAAATCCAAAAACTGAGTAATCCTGATGGCCAAAATACTAATAGCATGAAAGCAGATGAATCAGAAGATGTGAAAGGTCCAATATGAGGTACAGCCAAACCGCTTATGATGTTCTTGGAAAGACTGAAACAGGTCAGCCATATTAAGCAGAAAAAATCTGACAAGGTTTAGTCTGACAAATGTGATGTTATACCATAATCCCGATCTTGAAACTGATAGTCACTTCACTACAACATTATTCCATATAAATTTTGCATTAAATGATTAATTTCCACCAATTTTGATGATAAAAGTATGAACATTTTAATTCTTAAATCCTTCAGAGATTTTAACACATTTCTGAAAAAAACACCACATAGTTTTAACAAGCACATAACTGTTTATCACTTTCCTTTCACCGTTATACTACACACAGCAGCACAATTCATTTGACACTAGATGAAAAATGTGAGGCATCAAGTGCCATGTGACTTTTGTGCCAACCTGGATAAAAGGACGGTCACAACACTGAGGAAGTTGCATTATATTACGTGTATTATTTCTTGAAGTACATATCTCTCCAAAATTGTTGTGGCACTAAGAAACAACAGCAAATGTCCACTTGTAGATGCCACAGGCCATAGTTTGGGTCATCACTGGTACCTTACAAAAACGACCACAGCTCTACAAGTACTCCATGGCCTTGTGACATGTGTCTAGTGCATTCAAGTCATCACTGGTGTGGCCATTTGTGTTTGAATCCATGAGACTACTAAGTTAGCCCCCTGTCCACCTTTTCATATGGAGAAAGGCATCAAGAGTTCAGATAAACTCTTCAAAGTGGCGTTGATGTTTGTTGCTGCCTGAAGCTTTGTCTCTCACCCACACTGTTGTTGTCATCACTGTCGTCATCGTTGTCGTGGTCATCATCATCATCATCATCATCTTCTCCACTTGCTACTGCATATGCACTGAATCCAGCTGTCACAGAACAGTCAGCAGTGGTTTCTCATGTTACTGAGCTCCATACAATTGACAGCAATGTCACAGCATCATGAAAAGAATATCTGTAGAAGTCTTCATTTAGCTTCAATTTTCACAGCAGTCTCAAAAAAAAGGCTCCTGGGGAAATTCCGTTTACAGTCCTGATAGTACCCTGGTCTAATGGCCACAGTAACGTGTTTCCAGAAAATGAAGCTCAACTTAAACATTTTGCAAATTTCCTAAATCCTTGGGTGCATGAGGCACTGATCAACAAAAAGGAGTACTGTCCTCTTCATTGATGTCATTTGTCTGTTGAGAGAGACCATAAATTGAATGCTATCTTGCATATCACCCACACAGCTTCAATGTGATGGTAGGTGCCTGGCAAAGACTTGGTATTATTGAAATGAAGTAGATATTTTGTCTTTCCTACAAAAGAGGGTGGAAGCTTTTCAGAACCAGCCATGTTACCACACACAGGGATGATGATTCTTTTCTTGTTTATTTTCAGGCATTTGCAGTTTCCATCTTTAAGTGTTCAGGTTTTGTCATACAGCAAGTTTGAATACATGTCACACTTGTTGGCCTTAGAGGTGATTCCTGGTGTTACTTGGACACCAGGTGTGAGTCATTTTGTCCTTCCAGACCTCAGATAAATAGGCAGAGCCATTAAACATAGCAATAATAATATTCATAACACCTAAAACAAAGTACTGTTCCACAGGTCTTGATAAACAAAGGATCGACTATAGTACATAAAGTGGACAACACATATGACCAACTAAGTTTTATGTTTATATCAAACATGTAGTCCAATTTACCTGACACTATGTGGTCCACTAACATGATGAGCACATAGCATTAAGTTAAATAAGATTGTGGAAACTATTATCCAGACAGAATGTGTGTAATATTCAAGGTGAATGTGTTAACTACAAATTATGATGCACACAAGGATAACATTTTTTAAAGCAATGCTATACAGCATAACTGAAAAAGATCTTAATTATGTACAGTGAAAAACTTACAAACACAATACTATAAAAGAAAAAATTCTGTAAATATTTGAATAAGACACATCTGAGTAATAACTGCACTTGTATACTTATATCAAGCAATAGAATTATAACTAACTAACAAGCTCCAAGGAACAGTCCTTCCTCAGCTAACCAAGAATACCTCCATATTTCATGGAACCTAACTGTTTATTACTGTGTTCACATCAGCCAGGCATCTGTTCCTGTCCTGAAGTAGACCAATCCAGTCCACACCCCAACTGATTTCTTTAAGACCAATTTTAATATTATCTCCTATCTATGCCTCAGTCTTCCAAATGGTCTCTTTATATGTTCCTATGCTTGTTAACAATATAAGCCTGATTAGCTAATTCATCTTAGGTCTCTTTTCTTCAGGTTTCCCCATTAAAACCATAAAACCATAAGCACCTCTCCTCTCCCCCCATACATGCCATATACCACAGGTATACTTACTTACATACTTACTCCATAGAGAAGAGTCCTTCTTGAGAAGCTAACAGGTTCTCAGCTAGTCACTAACAGCTTTTTATAGAACCTGAAGTTTCACTACCACATTCACACATGCCCACCACCTGTCCCTATCCTAAGCAACTTCAATCCAGTCCATACCCCCACATTCCACTTCCTGAAGATCCATCTCAATATTATCCTCCCATCTACACCACTTGGAAAAGTGGTCTCTTTCCCTCAGGTTTCCCAACCAAAACCCTGTATATGCCTCTCCTTTCCCCACACATGCTACATACCCAGCCCATCTCATTCTTCTCAATTTAATCATGCAAACAATATTGGGTGAGTAGAGATCATTAAGGTACTCATTATGTAGTTATCTCCACACCCCTATTACCTTGTCCCTCGTAGACCCAAATATTCTCCTAAACACCCTATTCTCAAATACCCTCAGCCTACATTCCTCCCTCAATATCAGCGACCAAGTCTCACATCCATACACAACAACAAGCAAATTTATAGTTCTGTATATTTTAATCTTTAAATTTTTGGATAGCAAACAGATATATCATAGGCATACAAGTAGTAAATAAAAAACATTCTAAAACCTTATCAAAAATCAGTATTGCATGAGCTAGGGTAAACTTTATTAATTTCATACGAAAAGATTTGTAAATGTCAATTCCCCGATTGCAGTCCTGCAAGATTGAAAAATATCAGAATAAAACAGAAAAGACATTTGCACCAATTTATTTACATTCTTTTTACTTGGAAGACTAAATTATAACTCTGAATTAGCCACAGTAAAAAGAATGCACAATAATATGTTCACTGTTGGAGGTGACAATGACTACGGTTTGAACAGTATGCTGAACTGCATGATAACAAAATAATGAATGAGTACACCTACTGTAGTAACACCAACTTACAGTTTCTTTGTGAATATCCCATCAGACAGTCTAACCACGATGTTGGGAAGGTCACGCCAGTCAGAGCCACTAGCTGTGGGTATGTGTGTTATTCGAGCCTCAACAAGTGGAGCCATGTCCTTGCAGATGTGATCTCGCAGTAGGGGTTGGCACTGGTTCCCCCGCATCTTTACACAAATAATATACAAATACACACTTGTATTTATGGACAGAAGAACAGGAAATTTCAAAAGTCAGTAGCCAAACTTAGGGCTCACCAATCGCTGAAAATGTGACATAGGTTCTCCACCATACGCCATCTCCTCCCTCTTGTGTCCATTACATATGACTGGAAGGTCGGACATAGCATCTCGAACTGTGATTGTTCGCAAGGGTGCCGACATTGTCCATCTGCAGCTTGGAATAAACTGAAGTGAATAAAATGCACCAGTTAGACTATAAATGATTGCTAGTATTCCTTCAATACATAATATTCATACATGATTGAAACAACATTTAAATTATATTAGAGAATAAAATACAAGCTTTTAAAAAACAGACATATAAAATATTTATAACTAATTCCTGTGAAAAGAATTACTGAAAAATTCACAAATGCTCATTTGAGTTAAGAACTTCCCCACCCAAAAGGCTCATTACCATGTCCATAACAGCATGTCTTCAGGCCCCTGAATCTCTTCACACTATCACATATCATTTCTGAAGAGTTAGTTCATTGTTATCCACACAATCTATATCAAATTCTCCCAACACAATTCCTACTCTTCACATTTTCTGACAAAAATTTTGTATGAGTTCTCAGCTCCCCCATCCCTGTTATATGTCCCACTCAACACACCTTACCTGATTACCCTAATAATATTTTATAAGAATAAAAATTATGAAGCTCTTTCACGTTAATTTTCATGTCCTCATGTCACTTTATCCTTCTGCAGTTCAAATGATCTCCTCAGCATTCAGTTCTCAAACTCCTGCAACTAACATTCACTAGTGTAAGCTAAGGCTCATATCATAATATTTCATGTTTCCAAAGCAAGGAAATTCACCCCAAAGATGGAGGCAGCATGTTGCTCCAAAATACAATATAAAGACGCGGTAGACATTCAATTGATGACTCACGTTTCCAGGGTTGTCCAACTGCAGACCTAGAAGCCATATGTGGCCCACATGTTGATATTTATGACCCAAAAACAATAAATAAAAATGTCAGTTCTGTGAGAGGGTACTTCATGTAAGCTGTGACATATGTGACAGGATCTGAAATCCTACTGTCATGTGTAAAAACTAAAGAGCGTGACACCTCCGTTAGCCTTTACCATTTGGTGTAAAGAATTCTCAATTCCCTTCTACTATGGAGTTGGTGGCCACATTTAAAATTGATAGTAAAATTGTATCATGTCACCAACCACTTCAGAAAAACAATGAAACTACACGCAGTCACTTCAACAACCAGAAACCATGTGTCCGCATCCTCTATAATCTGAAGGAAATAGTTACCAAATATTCAGCCTGCACTGCGCAAACTGCAATATGACCCACTACTGCTAAAAACTGAATGTCAGGACATTTTTCCTGAACATTTATCTGTGAGGTGCATTTCCATAAGCTAAGAGACTTTTGCTCAAGAGTGACTAATGTTTACACTTGATAAACGTGGAAGTAAATTTTCTGTGACAAAAATTAAATCCAAATGTCAAAACCAAATAGAAAACAAAAAAATGGTTGCACATCTTTGAGTTACCAACATCAACAATCTTACTTACTCCAACACTCTCATGAAAGAAAAGAAAAGAAAGCAAATGATGCAAATCTTTGACATACCACCATCAAAATTCATTTTGATATCAACACTCTAGCAAAAGGAAACCTTGCCAACACACAGTAGGTAAGGATAAAAGTAATATTAGGCCAACAGAAATTTACTGCCTCATTGTTGTCTTCAACTTTTACTACTCTCTTCTTTCCAATTAGTCATGATTTATTTCATACACTTTTCAAGGAGGTTTGGAGAGAATATATGTATCTGTTCCTGACCCCATCCCTTAAACTACCAAAAAACAAGGCCAATATAATTTTTATTGTCACAGAAAGCTGCTTGGCTGAGTCATTCCACAACAAACCACAACTGATTCTCTGAGTTCAACAAAATTTGGGCACATGCTGCCACACAGTAGCAAAGTATTTATGCAAAATGTCAGGCATGTGTTTGAAATAGCTATTGCCATTTTTAAAATTTAAAATGACAGTAAAATTTCATTCACAGA
>Ga0123357_10003267_pt1 | contig 18490 bp, 15 predicted proteins | sample TergutEmb28metaG_FD_89873 | JGI IMG/M metagenome (GOLD analysis project Ga0123357, IMG submission 89873) | Embiratermes neotenicus P4 segment gut microbial communities from Petit-Saut dam, French Guiana - Emb289 P4 | ecosystem: Host-associated > Arthropoda: Insects > Digestive system > Gut ...
CCCGAACCGGCGTTTACTCCTTCCGTCACCCGCCTTCGGCGGGCGACACCTTCCTCAGGAGGAAGGCTCTAGTTTGGGCGCTACGCGCCAGGGCAAACGATATGAAACTTTGTCAGCAATCTGAGGACGCCTGTGGTGTCCGCGCTATCCTTCCCTACCCTGAAGGACGGGGCTTATCGCACACCAGGCCAGTATATCCGCAGGTCTAAACACTCAGAGACAGAACCCGCCGTTGTGGCCAGAAAAAATTTCCAAACCCTGCGAATTCGCGGTTTCAGGACTATCCATAAATAAGTAGACATTTTCCAGGCTTGCCTGCCTCGCCTGTATGGTTACCAAAAACCTGCCACAGCGCGCCAAACACAATTTCGGCGTTTTCCCGGAACACGTCATCAAGGGCTTCTTCCGCACGCATGCCACGCAGGGCCAGCCGATAGGCGGCATGACCCTTTTCGGGAAAATCGCCATCGTTCCATTTTTTGAATGCCTCTTTACGAGCCTTGTCCTCGTTGCCTTCGCGGGCGCGGATACAAACGTATTCCCATCCCGATTTTGGGAAAAAGCGTAACGGTTCCTGCAATCCCGCACGGTAAAGCGCCAGCAGTTTTCCAAGGTGGGCACGTGCATCGGCGGCAGGCAAAGGATCCAACACGAACCCGCCATTGCGCAACAAGCCCTGGGTCCGGCATTCCACCCCCGGCGGCGGCACGGCACAGAGCGCCAAATGGTCGAGCCAGGCCATGAGCATATCGTTTGCGGGAACGTTTTGGTTACGGGCATCGCCGTAACGCCAGGCAATTTGCCCGTCCGCACGTAACGCAGCGAATGCAGCCCGCAACTCCCAGGTTTCAGTTCCGTGCAACGTTTGTTCAAGCTTCACGGTATGCACTGGACAACGGGGCTTGGCAAGTGCCGCATTCACCCGCCCAGCGAAACTACGCAGTGAAACCAGTTCCCGGCGCAATGACCCTTCCCCCAGGTTCCCGGCAGGGTATTCGCCCCCCGCACGGGCGAGGGAAAAAAGTGCGCCATCGGTCATCGAACCGTCTCCCCTTTCCAGCAGGACGGGCAGCAGACGGGCTGCGAGCGTATGGCGTGCCTGCCAATCCGGGACGAACGATTCGACATCGACGAGTTCTTCCTCGCTTTCCAGGAGGTCAATCCCTAAACGCTCGCGTAGCAGAAAACGGCAAGGGTTGCTGAAAAAACGCTTAAGTTGGATGAGATCGACGCAACGCCATTCCTTGCCCGGCAGCGGCAGGGGAGAAGTAAAAAACGGCCTGCCGCCACATTCTTCTTCAGCATGGCCACCGTCTTCATCTTCTTCGAAGGAACGACTCTCCACGCGCCGTCCTTCCCCAGCCTCATGCACCTGCCGTTGGCGAAAGCGCTCATTGAGCGCATGGGCGAAATCGCCGCGAAAGCTCTCAAGCCGGTTGTCCCTTTTCCCTTCCGTCACGAAGTAGTCGGACGAAAAGGATTGCAGGGGATGCTCCACGACCAGCCGGGCGCGAGCCTTGGCAATCGAATCCGGTTTCTCCGGGTTGTCGGCGCAGGCCGCGGCCAGCACATCGAGCAGTTCATCGACCAGCACGGAAGGGAGCAGTTCGGCGTTGTCCCGCACGCTGCGCCCAATACAGGACAAATGCAGCACGTCGCGCGCAGCCAGTACGGCGTCGAGAAACAGGTTGCGCTCATCGTCCCGCCGCTGGCGGTCACCTTTCTGCGGAGAAGCCGCCATGAGGTCGAATTCGTCGGCACGTTCACGGGCGGGAAAGGCATCGTTATCCAGGCCAATGACGCACACCACACGGTACGGCAACCCGCGCAGTGCTGGCAGGGCACTGAACGTGACCGCGCCACCCGGCACGCTACCGTGCATGAACCCATCGAGCCGTTCGGTCAGAGCCAGATGAATGACATCGAGCGGCAGCACGGCGCGGGTTTCCTGCCCATCGAGGCCGGCGGCGGCCATATCGTCGGTCAGCGCATTGACCGCCCCACGCACGGCACGCATTTCATCGGCATGTTCCGGCGCGTCCCCCATCAAGGCAGCGAGCGACGCCAACAGCACGGCCCGCCAGCCCTCGGCATCATGCGCTTGCAGCAATTCGGCGCGCAAATGATTCAAGGCACGGGCGTAATGCCAGAACGCGCCCAACGCCAGTCCGGCGCTGCCCTGCGGTGCGTGGGGGATGCCGGTCTGCCCAGCGAAAAGCGCGCGCCCGGCCATATCTCCGGCCGCCCAGGATAAAAACAGCCGGGCAAGCCCCGCTTCCACGGTATGCCCGCCGCCCGTACCCGCAACGTGAGCCTGTCCTGAATCCAGCCCCCAATGGATGCCCGCCTCGCGCATCCAGTCCCGTACCTGTTCCAGCGCAGGTTCCGTCAACCCGAAATGCGACGCCACCAGCGGTTGCCGCAGCAGGTCGAACACCCGGCTCGCGGGAGCGTTCCCCGCCGCTAGAGCCAGCAGATCGTCGAGCACGTGCGCAACCGGGTTCTCTTCCGTCCGCCCCCGACCCGTGATACGCCACGGGATGAACCGTTCTCGCGGCGCAGTGCCAAACACCGCTTCGATCAGCGGCGCGCAGGCGGTAAGGTCAGGCATGAGGACGACGACCTCATCCGGGCGCAAGTTTTCCCGTTCCTTGAAGAGTCCCAACAGGCGGTTGTGCAGCACTTCGAGCTCGCGGATACGCGAGTGGCACAGATGCGGTTCGATACTGCGGTCGTTCGTATCCGGGCGGATGCTGCCCGCTTCGAGTTCCTGCAAATCGAGAAAAGCGTTCTGCAGGCGCGCCAGCAAGTGGGAACCCGGATGCGGCGTAAATTCCGCGTTCTCCAGCACGGGGTTTTCGCCTTCAAACAAGGATTCAATCAGTACCTGTGCCTGCTTGCCCCAGGCCGCCAGCAGCCTGTTTCCCGTCTCATGGAAAAGGTTGCGCTGCCGTCGCACCAGCCACGACAGGCGGCGCGCATCGACGATATCGAACCAGTATTCGCGGCATGGGTTGAGCACGTACAACTGCACGTCCACCACCCGCGCCAGCGCACGCAGCACCTCCAGATAAAGCGGCGGCACGTTCGGCAGGCAAAAAACATCGACGGCGGCAGGCAACCCGAATAGCGCGAGTTCGGCATCTTCCATCCGCGCCACGCGGCACAAAAAATCCATGAACGGCAACTGGAATGCCTGTGCCCCATCATGAGGGACGAGGCACCGCCACAATTCGGCCTGCCAAGCTTCATCTGCCCAAAGGGTTTTCTCCTGCGGCGCGGACGCAGCCTTCCCCTCGGCCCACCTTTCGAGCCACGCTGGGCGGTAACACAGGTAACGGTCAAACAGGCGCGCTAGCCGCCCGGCCAATTCAAAACGCTGCCGTGTGTCCGCCCCTTCCAGATAATGCGCCAGCCGCACGTGCTTGCCCAGCCAATCCCCTTCCAGCGCGGCGAAAATCCGCCAGACGAGCGCGTCCAGCGCATAGGGCGAAGCCTCTGGGACTTCCACGACGCGGGCGGCCTGCCGCCACAACCATTGCGCCAGATAATCGAAATCAAGCCCCGCGCTGACACCGAAGCGGTCCGCCATCGCCAGCTCGATACGCCTTCTCAACGCACTTCCTGGAACGATCACCTGCCCACGCACAAACGGCCCCCGCAAACGAAGAGCCTCCCGCCGCGCCAGCAGGGCATCCAACAGGTTTTCGCAACGGTTGGAAAAAAAGACAGAAAACACGGGTGAGCAGCGGTAGTTCAGCAAGCCTCACATGATGACCGCACGCAGCGGCGATGTCACCTTTGGGATATTGAAGGCCGAGAACAGAACGGCGGGCGACCATAGGCAGAATAATAAGGGAGGCACTTATCTCACCACCCTACAAACTTGATTTCGCTCTTAGATTTTGAACATAACGAAGCTCGTTCAACGCCCGTTGGTCGTTCTTGTCTAATTCCAAGCATTGCCGATACATTTTCTCTGCTTCACCAAGTTGCCCCAACTCGACATAGGCGTAGCCGAGTCCTCTCCAAGCGCGGGACAACTCGGCATTCTTGGATTCCGGAGGCGAAAACTCCTTTGCTGCTTTTTCGGCACGTTGGAATGTTTGCAACGCTATGGGCCAGTTTTTTTCCCGTTGGTAAATATGCCCAAGTTCTGAAAGAAATTGTGAATTCCAAGGAGATAAGGCTAAGGCACGCTCCAGAGCCAATTTTGACTCACTGACCTTACCCAGTTCGACAAGGGCGTAAGCTTTCATAAAATACGCGTACGCCCAGTTCGTAGAAACTACCATTGCATCCTTTTTTTCTACCGCCGCTTCCGTCAAGTACATCAAAGTTTCCGCTTGGCTTCTTGCGCTGAAGATTACGGTTTTGTCATTTCTAAATTTTTCTTCATAGTTAGTTATTATTTTTTCAAAATATTCAATCGCCTCTTTTGGTTTTTTAGCCTTTAAAAGATTAGTACCATCATTCAATATCTGCGCATTAATTTTATCTTGACCGACACCCGAGGACTGAGCACCCTCACCATGACTGGGAAAGCTAACGGAAAAAATGATAGCCAGCAATACTATACGGGCGATATTCATGTGCATTACCTAATAGTCAATTGTGTGGCACCTAACTGCCAAGCTCGGTGGCCGCTGCAGGCGGATCTGCTTGACTGTAATATTAAGGCACATTCTGCTCATAGCGCAACTGCATGTAGTCCGCCCTGAACAACCCCCAACCCCTTATCTTAGTTGAAGATTTACGGGTTTACCCTGTGCACAGCGGTTTATGTGGTGGCACAATTTCCTCACTTGAGCGGAAGGATGCGTTATGGGACAAGTACTCCACGGCAGCGCCACCACGACAGAGGCAATGCGCCGGGCAATACAGCATAACCAAAAGAGCATAAGAACCTTGGCAGGGCGCTATGGCATCAACCCCAAGACGGTGGCCAAATGGAAGAAGCGCCAGTTGATCAGCGACCTGCCCACAGACCCGAGGCAGCCCCGCTCAAGCGTGCTGCCCTTGGATGACTGCCTGTAGGCGCTCCAACCGCGATCCCGCACCTGACCCGTTCTTCCTTGCACCGTTGCTTGCGGCGCCACGGCATCTCCCGCTTGCCTGGGTGAAATCTTGTCACGTTGATAGCAGAAGTCGTTTTGTGTATACTTAAAAAAATAATATTGAGTGTTTAGGCAAGGGTTGAAGGAATATATGGTCTATTGCGGTGATACCCCTGCGCGGAGTCGCTGCTTTTTTTCATGAGGAGAGCTTTCAATGTTGAAACTGTTTTCTGCTTCGCTTGTAGCGTTGGGTCTCGTGTCCGCTGTGCCGGCCTATGCTGATCCTATTGCAGGCATATTACGTGACACCTCGAATACCAGTGACTGGCAGGTAAAAGTTTTAGGGGATGGAAACTGGATGACCCAACTGGCGGATCCTGCGATACCGTATGAGGGCACGTATGAGTTTTACTCCACTTCCTGGGTCAACGATCTTCCCTGGATAAATCCTTATGTTGATGGGAATTCGCCAGGTAGTCTCTATTATTCCTACAAGACGACTATTACCGACGATTTCAGTTCGCTCGGCAACAAAGTCGTGTTCGACGCGCTTAGCCTCAAACTTGCCGGGGATGATCAACTATATGCTATTATCATTAACGGGAACCGATATGACGGCTTTGACCCTGTGCCTCTCGGGGAGGTCAGTTTCGGCAGTTATATCCAGCTTAGCATAAGCAGCATTAGCTGGAACGTCGGTGCACCCAACACGATCGAGGTCATTGTTTACGATAGTGGCGGTGTTGTAACGGGTCTCTCAGGTTCGTTTCAGGCGTCTTATTCGGCCACTGCTGTTCCCGAGCCCGAAATCTACGCCATGCTGCTTGCGGGTTTTGGCGTTGTCGGAGTGGCTGCGCGCCGCCGGAAGATCAAAGTAAAATAAGGCTGATGCATCGCAGTTCGCAGTCATGAAATCAGCCGGGTGCTTTTGGGCATCCGGCTTTTTTCTTGTGGAATTATCCGTTTAGCTTGCAAGCCTACCTATAGATCGTAATGTAGTGGCAACCATCCTCGCTCGCCACTACAAATTTTCTCATTGGCTATAGAAAATAACGCTCTCCGTTATTAACGAACGATGTTAATATCTCCTCATGGTCAAAACCTTCGCCAGCAAACAGACAGCCGACCTCTTCAACGGGCTGAGTGTCCGCCAGTTCGATAGGCAGTAGGTACGGGTTGCGCAAACTCAACCCAATCTACATATACCGCTTTGCAAGTATGCGTGTCGTTGGAAGGTAAATCTATTCGTGGGTAATGTTTCATACAGAAAGGAGTAAACATGAAGTTGAGAATGATTTTGTTGATGTTTTCTGCGGGCATTTTGGCGCTTCCGTCTGCTTATGCTGATGATTTCGATATTGCGGGCGTGAGAATAGGCATGGATTACGATCAGGCGCAGGCGGCAGCGGCGAAGCATCTTAAAGCTGCGCTTAGTGAGTTCAAACCTGGTTTCGGTAACTTTACCTCCTCTGTCAGCGATTCGGACAGGAGAATCAAAGCCGTCACAGGCGCTAAGCATCCAAGTTTTTTCACCTATGACAAAAACAAAGTGAAGCTGACTATCGATTTCGAACCGCGAGTGCCTTTTAATAAGGCACACCCTTTGACAGTGGTGAAGGTGACTTATGAGATACCAAGGTCAGAGGAAAATAATGCCGCGATGGAAAAAGCAGCCTTAGCCAAGTATGGCGAACCGACCAGCGCAATGGGGAAAATCTTTAAATGGTGCGCTAAACCTAATAAACTGACTCGAGAGTGCGTCATGAGTGAGGGTCAAGTATTGGAACTCTTTGCTGGCAAAATGACTTTGATTGATATGACATTGGAGATGGCGGTGAAACAGCACGTCAGCGCGCTGGAAGCTGAGAAAGTCAAGGCCACGCCCAACCTCTGATCCCCTCTCCCCCCCAGCCCCTCTCCTGCAAGCGGGCAAGGGGAGCCTTTCATGCATTCCGTGCAGCGAGCATAGGCCAGATAGGGTCAAAGGCCAAATTAGAGCGTTTTTGATTTAAGCCTGTACATTCATTCCTCTCTCCCACAAGTGGGAGAGAGGAGTTTTGTATCCGCCTGAACCAAAACCGCTCTAACCCGTGTGGTTTGGGTTTCGCTTCGCTCAACCCAAACCACACCCGTTGTCATGCCGCGTGCAGTTCCACGTGACGGGGAATACTCATGAGCACATCGCGCATTTTCTCCTCGGCAATGATCGTGTCGTAGTGTGTTTGCAGGTTGATCCAGCTTTGCGCATCCGTGCCGAAAAAGCGCGCCAGCCGCAGGGCAGTGTCGACGGTGATGCCGCGTGTACCATGCACGATTTCATTGATTCGTCTGGGTGATACGCCGATAGCTTTTGCAAGGGCGTATTGGCTGACGCCCAAGGGCTTGAGAAATTCATTCTGAAGAATTTCACCGGGATGGATAGGAGCGGCACGACCGGCGGATAGGCCGGCAAGGTCAGAAAAGTCCATGTCCCGAAGCTCTTCGATCCTAATTGTCATGATAGACTCCATCCAGTGGTAATCAACGATTACGACGTCATATGCGTTGCCGCCTTCAAACCGGAAGCAAACCCGCCATTGGTCGTTGATGCGGATGCTTCATTGACCTTGGCGGTTGTCAAAGAGTTTTTCCAGCTGCTTTCCGGGCGGTACACGCAGGAAATCAACGCTAGTGGCAGCGTGGAGCAATGCAAGCTTTGCTTGCAAAACCCAACACCATCATCATACCCTCTTTCCGTAACGTTGGGTTTCCATACGTGTATGGATCGGAGACATGGGTTAGCTGTTTAGCTACTTGCCGCCATCGGTATCGCTTTTGTCGTGGCCAAGCGCTTTTCGGACTTTTTTGACACTGTCCATCAGGCCGCTGGCTTTATAAAACGTTTGCGGGAATTCATCTGTCGTTTTCCAGCTTTTGCCGTCGCGTTCAAAGATGAATTCCGCCTGAACCAAACGAATAGGCGACCCCAGTCTGCCACGGAAGACGGTCAACAGCAAGTCACGATATTCAAACTGCACGGGGCAAACGAAAAGGTTTACGTCAAGCGAGTAGCAATTACCCGTCGGCACAATACCTGACACCCTGGCGGTTTCAGAGGCAAGATTATTTTGCTTTTCCAATTGTCTAAAGCTGGAACTTTGGCGACTATCCTCGTCGATTTTGTACAAACCCACTATTATCGCTGTGCGGATGGCTTCGCGGCCCAAGGGCTGCCCTAGCGTTTTATCCAACGCAGGGCCAGTATAGCGTGCCAAGAGAATTTCGACCGGTATCTTTTCCAGAGTAAAGTCACCGTTCTTGTATGGTTTAATGGTGTAGCCCATCTGTTCGCCTGTTTCTTTACCATCTAATATGAAATCGGTTTTGCATGCGCGAGTGAGATTTTCTTTGTCATAGGCTATTTCGGCGTAATGACTGAACCCGATTGAATGTTTCTTCTCCGGTGCTTCTGACGACTCGAAGGATCTCCTTATCGAGTCCAAGGTCACTAAAGCATAGGTAGAGCCACAGGCGGGTGCAGGACCCAGGGTGAATGCAGGATCTGGGGCAGGCGCAGGCTTATTGATGCCGAAAATGACCAATGGGATCACAACTACTATGATTGCAGCTATCGCGAAACCTTGCCAAATGCTGCTCCTACCCGGTACATTGGCCGGATACGTCAAAACACTGGGAGCCGTCTGTCGAGGGGTTTTGGCGAATATCTTGCCAAACCGGGCTGTTGCCTGGGCAAGGCGCGCCTTTTTCACGAGACGGACGCCCGGATGCAGAAAGTAGACCATCCCTTGTTTTTCCAGCGCGCACCACGGGCAGCGGGTCAGATGATCGGGATAGGCGTGCATGGCGGTGACGGCGCACTGCTGTATGTGCTGCCGCAAATCATCCAGCGCGGCGACCCATTCCTGGGCCGTGGGGCGTTTTTCGCGTGCGCCCTGTTCCGTGAATGCCGTGGTGAACAGGGCTTGAATGGCATCGGGAACGAGGGTGATTGGAATGGATTGGGGTGGCGGCTTGAAACCGCGCCGCTGCCCGTCGGGCGCGTAGGCGTAGCGGTAGGCTTCAATATCCTTTTCCAATGCCTGACCGGCATCGGCTCGAAGCGGGACGCCGGAATAGGGGTGCCGCCCGCCAAAGAGCAGATGGAAAATCAATAACGCCAAACCAAAATTGTCATGATTGGCGGTGCGGGGAGCGTGGTCGAACGATGCAACGCCCTGTAATTCCGGCGGCGTGAAATGCGCGACGCCGACCTCGCACAGATACACGGTACCGTTAGCATTGATCTGAAAGGAGTCGGTGTCGATCAGAACAACCCGGCTGTCAGCCGCGACCAGCACATTGCCCTGATTCACGTCGCCCACGACATGCCCATGCTGATGGATTTCCGCAAAGGCCGCGGCGGTATTGCGGGCAACGAAAAGCAGAAAATCCCATCCTGCTTTCGGGTAATTTTCCCGGCGATATTCCGGGTTGTACAGCATATGGATCGGCATCTGGCCCATGATTCTGGGCATCAGGAAGCCGATGGTCGCTCCATCGGGGGTTTTTTGCAGCGTTTTTTCCGGCCAGGCCGCGTATTTCAGCAGCGCGGCATCGGCGGCGGCGGCCATGAAGCGCAGCTTGGCCTGCTTCGGTTTGTCCGGCAGGTGATGGGCGTTGTAGAGTTTCGCCACCCACTGGCGGTTGGCCGGCACTTCATAAACAGAACCCTCGCCGCCCCGGCCTATTTCCCGGCCTATTTCAATCGGCTCGTTCGCGCCGGTGATGAAGCGGTTGGAGGAAGGCGTCCTGCTCATGAGCGCCGTTTATCCAACCCAGTATGCCAGCGCCAAGGTCTTGTCATCATCGGTGCGATCATTGACGGCCTGGCTCTGGAGAAAGCGCGTTAATCCGTTTTGCAGATGCGCTTCCTGCGCCTGGGTGGCCGCTGCCAGCGCCGTGAAGAAGGGCGCGAAAAATGGCGCGTGGGCGGTATGGGTTTCCATATTGAGCGCCAGCCGCTGAAGCCCGTCGGAAAAGACCGCGATTTTGTCGGCACGGGCAGGCAACAGGGTAACCGCCAGTATGTCGATGGCGTTATTGTCGGTGACGAAATGGGTCATGTTGACGTATTCCCCCGCCATCGGGGTGATCGGCACCTCCAGTCCGTGGCCGATGTCGATCACGATCGCGCCATCGCCAATCTGCATCAGGAGCGTGACGGCAGGGGAGGCAATCACGCCCAGAAAGGTGCAGGCGTAGTCGCGGGGCTGGGCAGCATTCTGGCTCGCCGCTGCGAGGATTTTGGCTCGTATGGCCGCGATGCATTCCACCGCCCAGGCATGATCGAGGGCGCATTCCGGAGTCTGGGCGCGGCGTCGTGCGACAAATGCCGCGGCGCTTTCCATCGCCAATTGCGCGCCGGTTCCGCCAAGGAGGGCACTGCCGGCTCCGTCCGCGACAAAGAGAGTCAGGAACGGGGATTTATTGGGATCGGATTCGACCAGGGCGAGACAACTGTCCTGGCACGTCCCGCCGGTGGCTGAGTGAGAGGTTCCAACCTCGGAGGCGGCTGCGATCCGCCACGTCATACGGAGGCCCATCCTTTGGGTGATTCCAGCGGCACTTCCGCGCCCGGCGCCGACCGGGATACCGAGCGCAGCGAACTCGACAGCCAACTGAACAAATCGCGGAAGCGCAAACCTTCCAGTTGCAGCGGCTGGCGCACGCTGATCTGCTGGAGGACGCCCATGTTGGCGCCTTCCACGCCAATGGCGAAGAAGGCAAAGGATTTGGCAGCTTCGCCTTCCCGCACCGCGGCGGCGGCTGATTGCCATTCATCGGTCGGGCCGCCGTCGGTCATCATGAATACCCAGGGGCGGTAGTAGGAAATTCCATTGGCGCGGTATTCATCCTTGCGCTGGCGCACCATCTCCAAGCCCTTGTGGATGGCTTCGCCCATGGGAGTGTCGCCCTGGGCGGTCAAGGCGGGCGGATCGAATTCCGCCGCGCCCAGAAAAGGCAAAGCCATCTCCACCGGCCCAAAGGTGACGATCCCGATCTCCACCCGTTTCATGGCCAAGGCATCCGCCGCCAATTCCTCCTTGAAGACCCGCAGTCCCGCATTCAACGCGTCGATTGACGGACCCGCCATCGAGCCGGAAACGTCCAGCAGCAACAGACAGGGGCAGCGCGGTTCAGGGTTGTCGGCAAATTCGACGGTATCGAAGGAAATTTGTTCAGCCATTGCGATTGTTCCATAGAGTGAATATGTGCGGGTTGTTCAGTTTCATATCAATTCCAGCGCGACCATACCGGCGCGTGGTTGACGACATTACGGTGACAGTTTACTTAACTCCAAACGCTATGCCAATTTGGGGATTTAGTAAACCGTCACCGTAATTCCACCGTAATTCAATTAATTTAATTGGTAATTGAATTGGAATTAGACGGTAATTGGTTGGTGCAAAAAGATACGACATTACGGACATTACGGACATTACGGACATTACGGACATTACGGACATTACGGACATTACGGACATTACGGACATTACGGACATTACGGACATTACGGTGACAGTTTACTTAACTTCAAACGCTATGCCAATTTGGGATTTAGTAAACTGTCACCGTAATCCGAATCGAGCCGTTCCATCTGGCGCAGGAGGCCGACGCGGGTGTTATGGTTTTCCCGCTCCGAACGCTTGGGCATTTTCTTCCCGCAGACGGATGCTGTTCATCAGTTGCTTAAATGCGGGCAATGCCTGATCGACGGGCAGGGCCGGGCGATCCTGCATCTGAGGGTCGGCGTCGAAAGCGAAGCTGCTCATCAGGGCGTTGATTCTTGGGCGTTGCGGATTGTTTTCCTCGCCGGGGATGCCGGCGGCGAATTGGTAGATTTCACCTTGCGATGCGTCGCGTTCCCGCCAGTCGGGCTTGCCGTCCTTGAACCGCTGCACCCGGAAATGTCCGCCGGGCAGTGGTTCTTCCTTGTACGGCGCGGAATGCCAGCCGGAGAGTTCGGTTTCCCGAGAGCCGATTTTTGCTTTCTCCCGGATTTTTTGCGGTTTGACGCCTTGCGGGTCAGCGTAGGGCAATGGCCCGCCCGCTTCCCTGTCCGTCTGGATGCGCACGGTGTAGAGTACGCCCGGTTCTTCCTTGAGCCGCAGCGTGGTCTGGCTGCTGTAGGGAATAGTCGAAATGCCGCGTATAAAACCGTAAGGCACACAATAACCCGGTTCATTGGGGATTTCGCCCAATTGGCGCGTCTGGAAGCGCGATGCGAAGGCAAGCGTCATTTCACGGCGGGTTTTCCCTTCCGGGATGGCCACGTCGTTCAGGCGGATACGAAAAATGCGCGGCTCGCGCCACAGCCATAGCCAGCCGCCGTAGTAATAGGTGTTGTCATCCAGCCAAGCACCGTCGGGCGAGGCTTCCCAGGCAGCGATGTAGGTTTCGGTTTCCTTAATTTTGTCACGCCAGCGTTGGACATTTTCCTCTGTCACCAGCGGCGGGCCATTCGGGTCACGTGGCTTCGGGTCGGCCTTTTGCTTTTCTATTATCTTTATGCGGTCTTCTACCATACCTTTATAAGTTTCAATATCCCTCCTCGCCCGCTGAATTTCAACGGGTTCATACGGGCGACCAAGGATAATTTCCAATTTTCGCGGGATATACCGCTCAAACTGATCTCGCTGGGTCGGATGGCTGATTTCCACTGAGGCTTCGCCATTTTCGAAGCCGTCGTTCATCACGCCCAGCGTTTCGGTGAATTCGCCGCCGCCGATGACGATCCAGGAATTACTGTCGACCGGCTCGGTCGCGGCTTCGATTTCGCCCGGCGGCAGATCGACGAGGTGATAACCCATACATTCGGTTTTCCAGCCCGCCGGGGTTTGGTAATCCAGCGCGGCAACGGGTGCGATATGGCTGTCGTTGTTGCCGCAGGCGGCCAGCGTTAATACAAAACCAAGGGAAAGCAAGCGATTCATCCTACTCTCTCCGCCGTCTCAGGGGATTTACCCGCCGCGGCCAACTGCAAAACCCCCGGCACCCGCCCCATCTCCCAATGGCCAAGCGCCCACGCCCATACTTCCCTGACGGAAGCGGCGTTCAACCCATCGGGCGGTTCCTGCCCAAGAAAACCTAACGCGGCAACCAACACATGTGGCGGAGAGCCTTCATCCACCGCCCGCGCCAGGGTCTGCTTGGAAAGCTTTTCCCCGGCGGCGTTCATTGCTACCGGCAAATGCGCGTAAACCGGGACGGGCAGGCCGAGCAATGTTTGGAGATGGATCTGTCGCGCAGTTGAGCCGAGAAGGTCTGCCCCGCGCACCACATGGGTCACGCCCTGCTCAGCATCGTCGACGACCACGGCAAGCTGGTAAGCGAAGACCCCATCGGCGCGAAACACCACGTAATCCCCCACATCGCGTGCGAGGTCTTCTTCCTGCCAACCTTGGATGGCGTCCTCGAACCGGATCAATCCCCCTGCCCTGACCCGCCACGCCCGTGGCCTCACGCCCGCCGGCAAACCACCCCGGCAGGTGCCGGGGTAACGCAAGGAACCATCACGGGCAAGCGCGGAATCCGGCACTTCCGCCAGTTCGCGCCGGGAACAGGCACAGGGAAAAATGTGCCCGCCTGCTTTGAGCCGTTCCAGCGCAGCGGCGTAAATTTCGGCGCGGCGGCTTTGCCACAGGGCTTCGCCATCCCACTCGAAACCGAAACGCCTCAACGTGGCAAGCATCGCCTCCGCCATGCCAGGCACGGCACGTGGGGTATCGACATCCTCGATACGCACGAGCCAGCGCCCTCCGTGACAACGGGCTTCGAGCGCACTGCCCAATGCAGCGACAAGCGAGCCGAAATGCAATGAGCCGCTCGGCGTCGGGGCAAAGCGGCCCACGTAAGGGGAATTGGTTGGGGCTGGCTGCCCTCTCAACGCGCCGGGGCCAGCAGGGCACGCATTTTCTGCATGGCGCGTGCTTCGATCTGGCGGATGCGTTCGGCGGAAACGCCGTATTCGGAAGCAAGTTCGTGCAGGGTGGCTGCGTCATTCTCGGTCAGCCAGCGCCGTTCCACGATGTCGCGGCTACGTGCGTCGAGGCTGCCAAGCGCATCCCGCAAACCTTCGTCCTGAAGGCGGGCATACTGGGCTTCCTCGATCACGGTGGAAGGTTCGGCGTGCGGGTCAGGTAAATAGGCAATGGGTGCGAAATGCTCGTCCTCGTCGTCGTTGCCCCCTTCCAGCGGAACCTCGCGCCCGCAGAGCCGGGTTTCCATCTCGGTCACCTCTTCGGGCTTGACGCCGAGACGGGCGGCAATCGAATGCACTTCCTCGCGGTTCAGGGTGGAACTGTCCTGCTTCATGCTGCGCAGGTTGAAGAAGAGCTTGCGCTGCGCCTTGGTGGTGGCGATTTTCACCAACCGCCAGTTGCGCACGATGAATTCATGGATTTCGGCCTTGATCCAGTGAATGGCAAACGACACCAGCCGCACGCCACGCGTGGGGTCGAACCGTTTGACCGCCTTCATCAGGCCGACGTTGCCTTCCTGGATCAGGTCGGCATGCGGCAACCCATAGCCGAGATAACCGCGTGCGATGGACACCACCAGCCGCAAGTGCGACACGATCAACTGACGCGCCGCGTCGAGGTCGCCTTCTTCCCTAAGTCGCGTGGCCAAGTCCACTTCTTCCTGTTCGGTAAGCGTGGGCAAGCGATTGACCGAACCAATGTACTGGTCAATGCTGCCAACGGTGTATGGAACGGGAAATGACAGGGCTTGATTCATAACATACAACCTCCTCTACACAATATGTTAGCACTCTATAGAAGAGAGTGCTAACACTCATTATGGCACAATTCACAACAATTGCGTAGTGGCAAAAATGTCACCTTCAAAAGACGAGGGCACGAGCTGGCTGGGATATAGTTCATGTTGATACTTAAAATTCCATTCAGAGGCGAGGCCGTCGAATTGCGTGCCAGGAAAATTCCGTCCGCGTGCCCACGCTGACGCAAGACCCGCCAACATATGCGTTCGGCAACCCAAGCGCAAGCAGGCCCTACTAACCCCGTTTGCGGCTCTGGCGCACAAACCAGGCCGGGATGATGCCTGCCGCGAACACCACGGCGGTCAGGAGAAAACTCCCCCGAAAGCCCATCATCTGCCCTTTGGCTGCAATCATCTTCGACAGGAAGTGATACGCGGCGGGAGGGCGCATCGCCTGGGAAAAAATATCGTAACTCCCCGCTTTCATGAGTATCCGCGAGATGTTCACGAGTGTGTCCGTGGCGATATGAGTTCCGGGTTGCATAGCGTTAAAAGCTTGGCAGTAAAGTGTAGTCTCCCGCTCAAGGTACACGGACAAGATGCCGATGCCGACCGCGCCGCCAAGTTGACGCATAAAGTTGATGTTGCCTGCACCATGGCCCATCTGCTCTGGCGGCAACACCCGGATCGCCCCGCTGTTCAGCGCTGGCGAGATAAATGCCAGCCCCACGCGGCTAAGAAGCACCCAACCCGAGAACACCCAGAAATCCGTGGAAGTGTCTGCGCCGCCCATCAGAAAGCTTGACCAGGCGAAAAGTGCCAACCCCAGGATAATAAGCAGATTAGGCGGGAACCGATCCGCCATCTTTCCTGATATCGGCGCAAGGATCCCCAGGGCAAGCCCCGCTGGCAAAAGCATGATGCCAGCCTCTGTCGGGGTATATCCCTGCACGAGTTCCACAAAAAGCGGTATGAGGTAGGTAGACCCGTAAAGCCCCATGCCAAGGATAAAGGAAACAACGGTCGCAGCCAGAAAGCGGGGATTTGTATAAGCGCCAAGCGGTAGAAGCGGGGCCTTGCAGGTTTTTTCGCGCACAAGGAAAGCCACCCAAGAGTAGCCGCTTACCACAAAGGACACAATGACGAAGTTCGAATCCCAACCCAGGCGCTGCCCGTTGGATATCCCGCTCAAAAGCGACCCGACCGCGAGGCACAAAAGGATAAAGCCTAGCAGGTCGAAGGCACCGACATCGTCATTTCGCTTATCCTGCCGGGGCAGAAACACAAGCACCAGCACACTACCGACGATGCATAACGGGATACCGATAAAACAGATGTAACGCCAGGAATAGTTATCGACAAGCACGCCGCCGAGGGTTGGCCCAAGAGCCGGAGCCACCACAATCCCCAAGGTGTAGATGCCCATGGCCAGCCCACGCTTGGAAGAATCGAACACCGATAGAATAACCACCATGGTCAGGGGCTGGATAAGGCCAGCAGCGCCCCCCTGGATTACCCGCCCCAAAATAAGCGCTTCCGGGCTGTTTGCTACCCCACCGATCAGAGAACCCGCGCTGAATGCAATCAGAGCCGCCATATACGCCGTCAAAGGACCATACGCAGTCAAAGCCCAGCCCGTAAGCAGCATGCACGTGGTCATGGCAGCCAGGAACCCCGTGGACAGCCATTGCACCTGATCCTGCCCCATACCGAACTCGCCCATGATGTCCGGCATGGCAACGTTGAACATCGTGGAAGACAGTATCGTAGCGATACAGCCCATCATTACCGAGGCGGTGGCATACCACTTGTAGGCAGGGCCGTATTGTTCAAAAAGCGACTCAATGGTGCGAGACGTCAATGTCCACCTCCACCATCATGCCGGGGCGCAGGGGATTGTCGTCGGGCTGATCCACCCTGATGCGCACGGGCACCCGTTGGGCAATCTTTGTGAAGTTGCCCGAAGGGTTGGGGTCGGGAAGCAGCGCGAACTGATTCGTGGCGACATTGCCAACCCGCTCCACTTGGCCGGTAAAACGGCGGCCGGGATAAGCGTCAACGCTTATCTCCGCCGGTTGGCCCACACGCACATTGGTCAGCTTCGTCTCCTTCAGGAGAGCCTCGATCCACACGCTTTTAGGATCGTGCATCAGCATCAGGCGTTGGCCGGGAATGACATATTCGCCGGGCTCCACGAATTTCTGATCCACCATGCCGTCGATGGGGCTGTGCAAAGTCCGGTCTTCGATCTCAATTTCTTTCTGGCCGATTTGGGACATGACCTGCTCAATATCGTGAGCCAATTCCTCCAACTGTTTTTGGAGCACCGTCACATCAGCCCGTTTCGCAATGGCGTAGGCCAGATTGGCCGAGGCTTCCGACACCTGGGCCTTGGCTTGCCGGTGCTTTTCTGCTGCGGCTTGCCCGGTAGTGCGGGTTTGATCCCAAGTCCTGCGGGAAATGGCGTTGCTTTCTATCAGGGGTTGGTCACGCTTGTAGTCAAGCCGTGCCTGCTCCAACTCGGCGGCGGTCATCCCCATATTGGCTCCAGCTTCCTCATGGCGTGCCCTGGCCGCAGCCACGGCATTTTCCGTGGACTCCTTGGTTTCGCCCAGTTGGGCCTCTATCCCCTCTTGCTTCTTTCGCAAAGAGGCTTCCTTGGATTTAAGCTCGTCCAGTTCCAGCTTGCTCGTGCGCTGGTCGATAAGTACCAGGATGTCCCCCTTCCTAACCGCATCGCCGTCCGTCACGCGGCGCTCTGTGACCCAGCCATCCACACGGCTGCTGATCGTGATCATATCCGCCAGCACATGGGCATCGTTTTCCGTAATATGGTTCCAGCGCAGATATACCCAAACAATGAGAATGAGCGTAACCGCACCCACGCCGGTCAAAATCAGCAAGCGGCGTCTCTTCTGGCGCGGGGATAACAAAGAAAGTTTTGATCTTTTCAACTTTTCAGCAGCTTCAACAGACATACTCGTTCCAACTCCTCAAACCTCATCTGATCCAGCCTTGATATTCAACCTTGATATTATGGATGCCGCGTCGGCCTCGCAGCCCAGTCGACGCGGCATTTGCGTCCACGCCTGTCGGCTGTCCGTTTTTGAGCAACTGTACGTTGCAAAGCCAAATATTCACCTTCTCTGCCTTAAAAACATCCCGCTGCACCCTGCTGCCGCGATGCGGTTCCGGTTCGTGCCGCGCCTCATTGATGATATCGTCCGATGAGGGCGACAATAATCAGCGATTTTTTTCCGCAGTGCAACAGATTTTCCTAAGGAAGTGTTACTTTTACCTTCATCGTCAAGCACATATGACAAAAGCCCAGCGAGCGTTTTTCCCGCATATGCCTGATGGAATGTAACGTTTCGCTTTAATTTCTAAACAAACCCTCATTCGAGATTAACTATCAAATGAATGATTGCACTTGTAAATATCCAAATATGTTTTTGGAGTAATTATAAAGTAATTATTTTTCGGTATTTTCTATCTTTGCGGAGTGGCCATTTCAACGCCTCCCGGTAGTGAAAAATCCGAAGAGCTTTTAAATTTTGGGTCTTAGGAAGCAAACCAAGCTACAAAGGTTGCTCACGCAACAACTTTAACAGTACCAAGTAAAGGTTGCCATGGCGATGGTTAAATCGAAACTCGCACTCTTTGAGGTGAAGCAC
>Ga0123357_10003269_pt1 | contig 18489 bp, 13 predicted proteins | sample TergutEmb28metaG_FD_89873 | JGI IMG/M metagenome (GOLD analysis project Ga0123357, IMG submission 89873) | Embiratermes neotenicus P4 segment gut microbial communities from Petit-Saut dam, French Guiana - Emb289 P4 | ecosystem: Host-associated > Arthropoda: Insects > Digestive system > Gut ...
CGCACGGGAGGGGAAGTGAAGGGGAAAGATGCGAATGGAGTGGGTAGCCAGTAGTCTTGCACTGTACGTCGGAACACGGCCTATACAATTGCTGTCCGCTGATCCGCACTCCTCGGCTGCCAGCAGTCGACTGAACTGACATCCCCGCTGATTTAAATGGACTCGTCCGTTTGGCTGAAAGACCAAATCTGGTTTCTGCACGTGTGCCATCACGTTTCGAACGTGCTATACACGTATTTGAGTTGATGTCACGTGGAAGCCATGACAGTTACAGCAATTACTCTACTGTAAGCTGCAGTCCATTCGGTCCTTGACACCAAATTACAATCACTTTACCCTCGCTGCACTAGGTCAGTCGTTTGCACACGCTGAAGTACTGGTGCAGCTAACTGGTTCTGAAATGCGGCGCGTGCACAGAAGCACATCATCCCGCAGCACATTATAATTCTGTGTCCGTCCGTAACGTTCAGTATCTCAGAAACTAATAATGATAGTGGATAGGTGTAAATAAAAAAAATGTTCGTTTTAGAAAGAAACCCTTGTTGTTGTTTTTTTTTTTTCTTCAAAATTTCTGTTATATGCATGGGCTAGAATCTAAGTTAATTTATCTTCCAATTATTTCTTCCACAAAAACAGCATAGGTAATTTGACGGGAACGAATACGTAACCTCTATGTACGATATGTTCGTAGTAAACATTGTAAGGGGGCATATTTTGAAGGCTACAAAAAGATGTTAAGTCTAAGAAATTAGAGACGTTGAATACAAGTATGCGCCACTCGTAACATGAATTATTCCTCAGATTGCGGCATAGAATTCTCTCCACGGGCACACTAGTTAGAAGAATTTTCCAGCAACCGATACGCTTTAGGGTAATTATTTTATCAGTCCATTATCCTTGGTTACTTTTCGCAACTATGGAAACGCGCTTGTGGTCTGGCCACTCAGGGGCTACAGTTTATACCGTAAGCAAGACGACAAGTGCCAAACGATATTGATCAGTTAAAATAATGTCCCTGTACAGCATCTCGTATACCAGTTCTTCGCCAACAAAAGATTCTTTTGTGACCTGATTTATACTTTGAAATTCTGGGTTATAAAACGGCTAGTCTAGTTCGTGGTTTCCAGTAGTTATAACTAATTTGTGCCCTGAAAAAGGAGGGAGCACGTTCTTCCTATCCGTCGGCAATCATTTAAAAGACTTACATGATTCCACAATCTAGAAGACCACAATTTCTGCGCCGCGGGAAAAGAATGCAAGTCTTACAAAGATACAGAAATTTGAATAGGCTGTTTTAGGAAATGTGTAGTCAAAATTCCAAATTATTTTACTTACTTACTTACTTACGTACTTACTTACTTACTTACTTACTTACTTACTTACTCCATTGAGCACACACCTTTTTGAAAAGCTACCCGGTTTGCAGCTAGTCAAGAAATTCCCCCCATTTTATGGAACCCGAAGGTTGATTACCGCATCACAAGTGCCAGCCACCTGTCCCTATTCAGAGCCAGCTCGATCCAGTCCATACCCACACATCCCACTTCCTGAAGATCCATCTTAATATTATCTTCCCATCTATGCCTGGGTCTTCCCAGTGGTCTCTTTCCCTCAGGTTTCCAAACCAAAAATCTGTACATGCCTCTCCCCTCCCCCATACGCGCCACTTGCCCCGCCCATCTTATTCTTCTTGATTTTATCACTAGCAGAATATTGGGTGAGCAGTACAGATAATTAAGTTCCTCATTATGTAGTTTCCTCCACTCCCCTGCTATCTCGTCCCTCTTAAGCCAAAATATTCTCCTGGACACCCTATTCTCAAACGCCCTCAGCCTACGTTCCTCCTTCAATGTCAGCGACCAAGTTTCACACCCAAAATTATAGTTCTCTATACCTTAATCTTTAAATTTTTGGGTAACAAACTGGAAGACAAAAGATTCTGCACCGAATGATAGCAAGCATTCCCTGACTTCAATATGTTCTTAATTTCTTCCTGAATAAAATTTTGATTTGTTAAAGTTGTCCCAAATATTTGACTTCTTCCACCCTCTCAATGGAACTATTATCAGTTTTCATACTGTGAATTTGTCCTGCATTCTGATCTTGAGACATGACCATGTACTTAGTTTTATCCGCATTTACTTCTAATCCAATCTCCTTACTAGCCACTATGTAACCTTCTGTGTTTTCCTTTACAGTATGTACACTTCCGCCCAATATATTAACATCATCAGCATAAACCAGAAGCTGGTGTGTACCATTCAATTTCAAGCCATCCTGGTTTACTTGAACCCTCCTATTGGAGTACTCTAAAGCAAAGTTGAAAAGCAATGGCAATAGAGCATCTCTTTGTTTCAAACCATTCCTAATAGGAAACATGTCGGACAAATTCTTGCCTACCCAGACTCTGCTATATGTTTCAGTTAGACACATTTTTATTAGCCTTACCCGTTTCATGGGGACCCCAGACTCAATAAGAATATTATACAATACCTCCCTCCTAACTGATCATAAGCTTTTTTGAAGTCTATTTAGAGTTAATGCACTGCTCCATTGTATCCACATTTTTTCTCAAGTATTTGACGAATGCAGAATATATGATCAGCAGTTGACCTTCTGCGTTGAAATCCACACTGATGATCCCCAATAATTTCCTCTGCATATGGAGTTTACCTTGACAGCAGGATGATGGATAAAATTTTGTACTTGGTTGGCAAAAATGATATGCCGCTCTAATTACTAGAATCTGTGTTATCACCCTTATTATAGACAGGTACTATGATCGACTCCTTCCATTCTTCAGGCAATTCCTTCTTATTCCAAATAGAAATAATAAGTTTATGAATCCCACAGCGAATTTTCTTACCCCCTGCTTTAATCAATTCGGCTGGTATTTGATCAGTATCAGGTGATTTGTGACTTTTTAGCTTTTCAATAACCAACTCAATGTCAGAAGCACTTGGCTCAGGTACTAGTGGTTCTGCTGTGTGTATTCCTCTCTTCCTAACATCATTAACCCCATGTACATTCAGTATCTTAGAGAAATAGTTCCTCCACCTAGCCAAAAAACTGTGGGAGTCTGCTAACAAATCACCTTTGTCATCCTTCACTATATTAGTTCTAGGCTGGTAACCATTCTTAAAGTCATTGATGCCCCTATACAAATCCCTAATATTTTTTATCTTACTGTTAGTTTCAAGTTCCTCAATTTTAGCTTTCGGATATGCCTTCTTTTTTTGTCCCTGAAATGTCTACTAGCATCACATCTTACATAGTTCAGATTATCTACATTGTTTGGCCTTGTATCCTGTACCCACTGCATTTTAGCCTGCTTCCTTTGATCTAAAACCCTAAACATTCTTCATCAAACCGCGGTTTTTGCTGCTTCAATTCTTGCAGACTAGACTCTCTTTGGCTCAGGTTTTGATGTTCTCTTTAATGTTCTCCCAAGCCCTATTTATGTTCTAGTCATCACTTGAGTTCTCCAAAGCTGCAAACCTGTTTGTAGTCTCAATCTGATACTGTTTCCTAACCTCCAGCTCCTTTAGTTTCCTCAGACTAAGTTGTTCCCTGCTGCTTGTTTATTTACTGCCAATCTTTCCCTAACTTTTGCAACCACCAGATAGTGATCAGTATCACAATCACCTCCCTCGAAACTTCGTACATCTAGTATGCTTGAATGCCATCTCCTATCTATCAATATATGATCAATCTGGTTGTGAGTCTTCCCTTCCGAAGAGGTCCAGGTGTACTTTGAATGTTTCGGTTTGGGAACATCGTGCTCTTAACAAATAAATTTTTTGATGTGGCAATGTTTACTATTCTAACACCATTATCATTATTATCCTGATTCAGACTCTCATTCCCAATTGTCGGTTTGAATATATTCTGTCTCCCCACTTTTGCATTAAACTCTCCTAATAGAATTTTCATATGGTACTTAGGAAAACGATAAAAAAAACTGTTCTAATTCCTCGTAAAAACCGTCTTTTGACTAATCACTTTTCTCCTCACTTGGTGCATGCACATTTAGAACAATTATATTACACCAGCCACCTCTCAGAACAATATATGACAACCTATCACTAACAAACTCTGCTCTCTTAACTGCGTATACTATTCTGTGGCGTACAAGGAATCCTGTTCTCAGTTGGTGATTCTTATTTCCTTTTCCATAGAAAAAATTATATTCCCCTCTTCTTACTGTGCCCTCTCTGTCCCACCTAACCTCCTGCACACCCACTAAATCCAATTTATACCTAGCCAATTCCCTGGCTGCTGCTGTAAATGAACCTACCTTATACAGGCTCCTAACATTCAAAGTACCAAATCTCATGTCCCTCTTTCGTTGCTTAGGTCGTACCAAAATATGAGTCCAGGTCCGACGCTTTGCCTGTGAATATTTCGTAACAAAATACGTTTTAACAGGGAGGAGTTGTTAGCACGTCGCCCAACACCCAAGCTGGAGGACGACCCCTTGTCGGCTGCCCGCGACTACTTATTCAATATATTCGCAGCTACCCTCCATATCGGAGGCCGTTCCTCCATCCGCAACCTGAAGACGCGCCATGCGGTGGTAACAAGGACCAAGTTATTACATGGTTTCAATTTATTTTAGATCAAATAAAATATCCAGTCAGACACTAAGCCTACGGACAGCAAATGAGGTTCAGCATGCATCCTCTTTACACCTCAGCAGTGGTGGGCTTCGCATGTACCAACCCTTAAATATCCACTGTTTATCGTATGTCCAACTCTAGCAACGTCGAGAAAATCTACATCTTGACCATACAATGTATTTATGTTTCTTACGATTTCCAAAACGGCAACCACCCCCCCCCCCCACACACACACACACAACATTAACCAACCGGTCTTGCTAGTGGAATCACACTCTATTCTCTGTGAGGTACGAAATTAATCTTTAAATTTATTTTACCAATCAAATGTTAACAGACGCAAAATCGTGTCCCGTATTCAAGTAAAATGCAAAATATTTGCCGATCCAGTGAATAAAATCTGCATTTCTACACACGTTCATTGTTATTAATCGAAATTGCTTGCGATACCTAATATATTATTAGAAAATTTGGCAAATTTCAAGTAATGTGGAACGATCTAGAAAACCCAAATTGCATCCACAAAGAAGCTAAAATAAAACTAAATTCCGTAAATGATTGTTACCATTCTGTTCCTGCCTTTATCTCAAACTGAAACCATTAAAATGCAGGTCCACAAAACTCTCATTTTTACCCCTAGTTAAAACGTGCAAAAAACCGGTTTCCCGCTTACTAGGGTGAACACAAATGGAAGATGTCTTAGAACAGGCACCTGAGGTGATTACTTGTACCTAAAAGAGACGAAGTGACAGAACACTGAAAATAAATGCATAATAAGAGTTTATAAAATAATATGTATGTCTACTTCTCATAATATATTGTTATGGTAATCAAATCTAGGAGGGTGGAATCGGCAGGAAGTACAACACGCGTGGGAGATACGAGAAATGAATGTAAAATCTTAGTCAAGTAATCGTGAAAAAAAAATGCTGCTTAAGAGGACTAGACCTAAATGAATGAATATTAAAACTGATCTTTGAAAAAAAAAACGGAAACATAATACGGATTACATTCATCTTGCTGGAGACAGGACAGGGTCTATGGCTAATGAATATTTAACACTGTAATAAATATAAAGGTAAAGGTAAGTTGTCTCTGTCTGCGCCATGAAGGCATGCATGGGGCGTAGAGGTAATAGCTCCACTCTTTTTAACGTCGGAATTGGATGGAGGTAAGTGGTCAACTTTAGCTTCGGCTACTTTACCCCTGGAAAAGAACCCCGGTGCCCTAGCACAGGAGGCTGAGTGGATCCACTGCCGTTCTGGGCGGTATGGAGGGGAGAAAAATCTTTTGCCCCTATCGGGTAATAAATAATAGAATTCTACAAATGGTTGCAAATTTCTTGACAGGCGTAGTGATTGTTAGCTTCTTGTGAGCTGTAGTGATTGTTAGCTTCTTGTGAGGTGTAGTGACTGTTAGACTCTTGTGCGGTGTAGTGATTGTTAGCTTCTTGTGAGGTGTAGTGACTGTTGGCTTCTTGATAGGCGTAGTAAATATTAGCTTCTTGTGAACTGTGGTTATTGTTAGCTTCTTGTGCGGTGTAGTGATTGTTAGCTTCTTGTGAGCTGCAGTGATTTTTGGCTTCTTGTGAGGTGTAGTGACTGTTAGACTCTTGTGCGGTGTAGTGACTTTTTGGCTTCTTGTGAGGTGTAGTGACTGTTGGCTTCTTGATAGGTGTAGTAAATATTAGCTTCTTGTGAGCTGTAGTTATTGTTAGCTTCTTGTGCGGTGTAGTGATTGTTAGCTTCTTGTGAGGTGTAGTGACTGTTAGACTCTTGTGCGGTGTAGCGATTTTTTGGCTTCTTGTGAGGTATAGTGAATGTTGGCTTCTTGATAAGTGTAGTAAATATTAGCTTCTTGTGAACTGTAGTTATTGTTAGCTTCTTGTGCGGTGTAGTGATTGTTAGCTTTTTGTGAGCTGTAGTGATTTTTGGCTTCTTGATAGGTGTAGTAAATGTTAGCTTCTTGTCAGGTGTAGTGATTATTAGCTTCTTATCAGATATAGCCCTTACATAGTAACAGTCAGAATATGTATTCATTCAGAGAGGTTATGACTAGATAAATTCAGGTTTATGATGCCGTATAGTCTGGTAACGTTTCGGAGGTAATTACTGCCTCCATTTTCTCGGCCATGTAGCTTGTGACGGTCCTATGAAATCTCAACAGTAAAAGTAAAGTTACGGTTGTCCTTGTACTTAATTAAACACTAGAAAGCACATACGGAGTAGAGGCACAGAGCTCCATTAGCACACCTAAACTTCTCTTCTTTCTAGGTTAGTATGGTGTAATTTACGCAATGTTTTCCAATCGTTTAACACACGCAACGATTTGTATGATGTCTTACAATATTTTTGCGTGTCATTTCCAGTTGCTTCCCTAACGCTGTATAAATTTTAAGATTAAATGAAGTCATTTATTCTTATAGCTCATTCGGTATAGTAACTTGGCAACAGGATGGGCGACGTATGAGTCGCAATTCGATTCCCGGAAAAGGGTGAGAAATTTTTCTCTTCTCGAAAGCGTTCGAACAGGCTTTGGGCCCCACGCAGCTTTTTATCCTATTGGTACCGAGGCACTTTCACCAGGAGTAAAGTGGCTGAAGCATGAAGCTGACAACTCACCTCCCTCTATTTGCGAGGTTAAGAATACATGGAGTTATAACTCCACCCCATAAGCCTTCATGCAGTGGTGCTCATTAAACCTCTACATTTATCCGTCTTTTAAAATTTTTTGCAATTCATCCCCTTTGCGTTTTTGATAGTCGAAGATATATAAGAAGTTCCGTCAAACACAACCGTATATTTAATTAAAAATCAGCATTTATTTAGTTGAAGTCAGTTACATATTTGAACCATATATGCTCACCATCAGGCTGGCACACAAGAAAGAAAATAATTACACGTTAGCCCTTCAGACACCACTACAGACGCAGGCACCACACACATCTACAACGCGTTACACAAGTGTGCCCCACAGTAGTGTATTTTAAACATTCGTAAATATACGTGAACTAATAACCTAAGAGATATCGTCCAACAAAGAGTGCAGATACCAACAAGGTGTGCAGATATTTACAAACACAAGTTCTGAAATTAAATAAAAATGAATCGCCTTAATTACCATTCTCTGTGGGAGAATGGTAATCATCCTCAAAGAATATCCACAACAAGGGAGAACTACAACGGATACCTCATAGTCGTCCTCGAAATAATTCCTACGATCTTTCAGTTTTAAACACATTAACACCTAAAATTTAAAAAAAAAAAAGTATTTTTTACCGGATTTGTTACAACTTTAAAAACTTAAACATTGCAACTTCTATCATCTTCGTTCCTAGAGCCATCCAAATTGATATGTATATATTTTATACTAACGCATATTTAAAGTACAGTTGAGGCACTGCGTTACTAGCCGGAAGGTCGCGGGTTCGATTCCCGACAGTGTAATTGAAATTTTTCATTGACATCCTTCCGGCCGCACTATGGCCCTGGGGTCGAATTAGCCTCTAATAGAAAAGAGTACCAGGAATATTTCCTGGGGGTAATGGCGGCCAGTGCGCAGGGTTGACAACCTTACCACCTTCATGTGCCGACTGTCTCGAAATCTAGGAGCCTCAACCTCCTGGAACCCTCTGGGCCTGTAACAGGCCTGAACAGGGATTTCTTTACCTTTACGTGTGTAAACCAATGCGATCTCAATCCTAAACGTAACTGTATACTTATTTTCTTTGTAGTGTGCCAGCCTGATAATGACCATATATGGCTGAAACGTGTAGTTGACTTGAACTTAATATGTGCTGATTTTGAATCCAAAATATGGTTGTATTTGACTGAATTTCTTATATATCTTTACCTATTTTTATGTAAAACAAGTTATTCTAGCAATAAAACAAACAAACAAACATAGAATTTCATAGTTGTGTGCGGCCTTTGAATGACGTGAATAAAAGGCATGCACGAGCTACAGGAGAATTCATGTCTGTCAGTCTGCAAGTTTCAAATCAGAATAGATCAGAAGTACTGTGATAAAATTTAATGTGAAATTTACGCCACTGGACGCTATCCCAAGCTTGTACTGTTTAATTTCTCGTAATCGGTAATAACATAGTAGATGGGCGAAATTCTGAGGTGGAAGATACACTAGCGGCGCATCCAAATCCTGTAAGCTTCATAATCAATAAAAAACACAGTAAGGAAAGCTGTACTGAATACTGTCAAAGTCTTCATCAAAACTAACTTCATTCAGAAATCAAGGTGTACAAAAAATGCCTGTGCGCACTGTGGTACGCATTCCAGCTTTACGGCCTTCTCATCTGTTAATTGTTTTCGTTCAAGTGACTGTAAGTCTTTATCTGACTGCTCTTACCGACTGGCAACCGATTACAAACTATCACTGAAGCGATCCACCACTGACCCATCACTTGTTCTTGCGGTCGCTTGCGTGCCGTTGGATTGGAAAATAGAGAAAACGGGACTGGCGAGATATTTGACGAGAAAGTTGAAGAAGCGGTGGTAACAAAAAATAAAACAACAAAACATTATCTTACTTCTGCTGTTGCAGAATCTTAACAGTAAGGTAGGGGTCATCAACCCATACGGACCCTTTGCCTGGGGGTTTTAAAAAGTGAACATGCTTCGTAGGGTTCTAAATATATTAAAGTAAACTGAAATGATGACTGTCTCCATTCTTGAGAATCTAATACTTCCTCAGCTAGTGAACAAATTCCCCGCACTTTATAGAACACGAAGGTTCATTACCGTATTCACAACAGCCTGCCATAGGTACCGATATGCTAAAAAGTGTTAAAGCAAGTCACAGCAGCTCCGACAATGGCGGTTTTACAATTACTGATTTTAATGTTAACGAACGAAGAAAAGGAAGACAGAACTATGACAGAGTGGCACCACGGACACCTGTTCCGTAACATCACCAACTCTGTCCACAAAATTTTCTCCCATTTCTGCTGTAGGTCCCGCGAACAACATGCCACCGAGTACCTTGATGCCCTCGGAAGGATTTTGGCTGAATATCTGCTGATTATCCGTGAAACACATGGTTATTTACATTCTAAGAACCGAATCTCTGTGTATTGGCGGTGACTGAAGAATGTTTGGATTGTTTTCGATTGTCGCATTATTGCGGTTATGATGTAAGAAAATGGCTTAGTATTCTTCACGACATTTTCATACAAAGTAAAAGCTCAGTTGTCCCTGTCACGCCACGAAGGCACATGGTAGAGTAGGGGTATAAATCCACCAATTCTTAACCGCGACACTGGCTGCAGGTGAGTGGTCACCTTTATGACCCCAACGCTTAGAAAGGAATATACTTAACTTCCGTTGCTGCATTGACGTGGCATAGAACAAAGTAATGAAGACTTTTCTTTGTCACATTTTGCTCTTCTTCGGGACAGAATTCCATGCTATGCTGCCACATTGCGATCGGTGTATATATGACGACAGCGTGAAATTTTGGTTCCAAATAAAGCTTAGGGGGCTAGACGCTTTCCCAAAATCGCGATGCTTGAATCAAGATTGAGTGACGTGGGATAAAACGGAAAATTCACAGTTGTAAGTGGTCGTAGGATGGATTATTTCCTATTCGCATACTGCAGATTAGTAGTAAGAGATACAGTGTTCAGGCAATTGAGAAAAATTTGGGAAGACCCAGAGAAAGCAGCCCTATACTGCGAGATTTTAGGTTCTCACAGTAGTGTTGTTGAAGATTCAAGTCTTCTGAGATGTTTTGCAGTGTCGACTGGTAAACAGTTACCGATATTTCGAAGGATCGTAGTATATTCAGGATCAAGCAGTCCCAAGAAGTCTTAGAATACAGGCGGCGTCACACTGAAAGTCCTGTACTATTATCCAAACGCAACAGTACTTAATTTCCTGTCATTTTTGTTGTTTATGGTTCCGGTTCAAATGGATTAAGCCGTAATTAATCTGTAACGCCGTTAATGCTCAAATTACTATTTCTACTTACTACTACTACTACTACTAGTAGTAGTAGTAGTAACAATAATAATAATACTGCTGTAGTGCTAATTATTAATTTTGATACAACTTACACGAATGCTACTATAATGACTGAAGTTATCGCCATCAAACAAATTATTTCGCTCGGTTGCCATGTTGTAATTTTTCTTTGTTTCTAAAATTCACATTAATGTCACATAATATTTTTACAATGCCTAATTCATACAAGTGAAACCGAATCTGACAACGGACTCACGTGCTCTTATTTAACACGGAATTGAGTAATGAACATAATTCTTCGACCTTACTTCGCAACGTTTTTAAATAACGATTTATAAACTGTGTTTCGCCATAATTCGTCTTCTCGTTGTTATTATTGTCCATCTTTTACCCATCAGGCCTCTGTTCGGATTCAGAATTAAGTCCAAACAAGTGTCCTTTCGCATACAATTAGACTCATTGGAAGGAAGATCGGGCCATTGTAAGACAAATACTTGCACAGTGCAACACATCACACACAAACGCATCGCCTGGATGTCGTTAATTAAACTACGAACGTATAAATACGTATATGAATATCGTGTATCATTGTATAGTGAACGGAAGGTACGTGACATCTGCATTTCACAAAATGTGATTGGATAATTCCTCAGTGCGGTCCTGCAGCAAAACAGTGTATGGTTAAACAGAAAAAGAACCCAATAGTTTGGCGATAGACCTCATTTCCAAGAGGTCAGGGGGACACGGGCTGTTCTCTCTCGCACGTGCAATACTGGTTCGTGTGTGGCATTCAGTTATGTTGACGTGAGCCTTGATTAGAAGCCTCCAAAACATTAGCCTACTAATAACGAAATATAAATGTAAGTATGTCACACTGCGTTTACTTCAGTCGTTTCTCTCAAACGAGCCAAATGACAGCTCAAGAAACGTATCCCATCAGTTCATACAACTTTGTAGCCTCGAATGCCACAACGTTCTTACCAAGTTCCTTGAAAATGGTTCAAAAGTTGAAAGGCGGGATAGAAGAGTCTACTTTCTGTCCTTTCGAAAGAAAGCATTTCAGCACTGTACACTGTACACTCACACTTTCTGGGTACACCTGACGCTCACAGCCACTAGCACAGCAGCTAAGAATGAACAATCGTAGCTACTTACCTGCTACAGGAGACGCTGTTAACTACATAAATGCTTGTAGCCCGTACAGACATCTACAGATTCAAGTCTTCCAGCCAGTATACACACTCCACATTACGCATGAAAAAAAACCGGTCGCGCTCACTATATGAGTAAATTTTACACCTGTGGATGATACCATCAGGGTTACCTCACAAGAAATATCCTAAACAAACACTAAAATTCCCTGACTAGCCTTACCCGTCTTGAAAGTCTTTCGGCGACCTAAACCCCAATTGAAGATGCTATAATTACACGTACAAAGTATTTTAACATATCTGAATTTTAAAAAGAAAGATAGGACCACCCCACTATCGTGACCTCACGCTTTGTGTGTGTTACATGTGTGTGCGCGCGCCTTTTTCCAGAAAGAAGTATGGCCGATTTAAATGAACAGTCAAATCGCGCTATCTTACCTGGCAACTTACAATTTTAATATTATTCTTACATCTATAATTAGATCTCTCTAGTGGCCTGTTCATGTTTCCGGTTAAAACAGTGTTGGTGTTTCTTATCTTCCCAGTGCGTTTTACATGCCCCGCCCAATTCATCGCTCACGACATTGCAGAACAACCGAAATGATAAAACAAGTGCAGGTTATGGTATTCTGAAGGCAAGTATGATTCACTAACAGCACGTTCTAAAGGGCTTAAGATGGAAATTCCAAGCAAATTAAGGTTAGCATAGAAAGTGCTCATCCTACTTAACATGTCAATATCTCACTGCAGCTGGTTCACACGACACTTGTCCTCTAGACGAGGCTTCACCTTTCCGTTTGTTACCGCAGGTACTGACCTCTCATTGCTCCTAGTGGCAACACTACAAAACCGGAACAAAACTGTAATCTGCTAGAAGTCGGGAAATCGATTTAAATGCGTTTCACCAAGTCATTTCATCATGCAGTTATTTAACATAAATTTGTGGGACGAATGGAATCAGGAAAGGCAATGCTGCATTAAATGGAGTTACAGTTGACTGACTTTGGTTGTATCCGGATGACGGAACAGCAGGCAATTGTTGCAGCACAGTGTTATTTATCATAAAAGTTTACCGGTTGAGTCCGAGAAACGCCATGTAACTCAGGTCAGTCGGGCTGGAAGAGTTCAAACTCGGGACTTCTAAATGTGAAGCAAATTATTTTAGGAATTCAGTCTTCCTGAGTATTCCTCGCCCAGAATTCCACGCCGGAATATGGCAGCTCCAAATGTTGACGTCTTCCTCACATGCAGATTAACCGGAGCTCTTGGCAAGGCCAGCTGATGTACCGTTACAGACAGTCTTGTGAGGACTTAGGCAAGAAGGGCACGGCGTTTATTTCCTGTCTATAGTGCGGAGCGTTACCATGAATGTACGCCTTTAATTGAGCTACTTCTACGTGATTTCTTTTGACATTCTTACCAAAAAGTGTCGCGTAATTCTGATGTGCAACAATACTGATCCACAAGAATCTTAAGACGGGACATCCAGATGTGTTAACGTTTCGGGCATTATAAAGGTATTGTCTAACAAGTAATAGTTCTGATTAACGGTCTATTGATTTATCTGGAAAAAACAGATAGTGATCGAGATCTAGGTCCTTTTTAACTAGTTATGTCATGTATATAACAGCTTACGTCTCTCATGCTTCCAATACTCTTGCCCGATTACGATGAGAAAGCCGAAACATGTAGTATGTTTCAAACATTAAAATATATTGTAAACCAATAATAGTTGTGAATGACGGTCTATTGTTTTGTTTAAAGGATCCACAAGGTTGTCTAACATAACACATAAATGACCCTTCCACGTCTTCGATGAACTTTCACAGATATACTGAAACTCAGTACTTGAGACTTGTACACCAAAAGCTGCTGTTAATTTCGACTGCAGCCGTACTACACGAGGACATAAGAACTTTTCCATTATCCCACAAAACTTCCATAGATGTTGAAAATCGTTATGGAAGATTTGCACCAATTTGCATTTCATTATTCCAATTTTAAGTAAGCTTAACGAGTTCAAAGAAAACCATTGGTAATTCTGTATAACCCGTTATGCAGTGAGCCTTTTCCAAATTTGTTGCTGCCAAACTGTTGATCCATACGAGACGCGAGGTTCTCACGGCGGTAAATATTAATATTTGTTTGCTGGGATGTGACGCCGTGTGGTTTGGCACCTGTCCACCATACCAACTGTCGTCATATTCCACAAAACCTTCACGTTATAGCCTTCAACCACCGTCTCTTAAATCCTCTATCGTGCATGTGAATTCAGTAGAAGTGGCCACAGATAGAAGTCAACCACTGCAGTCCTGGTAGACATGCAAACAGGTTTTATCCATTACCGGTGGATTTCCTTGGCAATGAGCCGTGTCACGTCACCCGTGCATCGCGACGCATACGACACGAACCCGGACAGACCAGGGCGTGGCACCCCAGAACCAGCTCACACACAGTCAATACAAGAACCAACAATGCAGTTAGTAAAATACAATCACAATACACAACCGTGACTGTATTTTATTAAGTGCATCTGTTGGCTGATGTATTAATTGTACGAATATGCAAGGTATGAGTAACATAAAGTTCACACAGTCCTCTAAGCCGGAAAGGTACGTTATATGTAACTGAACTATTTATTGAATATGGTGGGTCAGGGTCAGCGGGTACTTAAAATCCGAAATGATTTTTCAAAAATGAGTAATTATGGTAATAGGTACAACCACAGATCATTAACGACGTTATTTGCTATACCCAAGGTTCTCACAGCGGTACTGATGAGGATTCTGGTCTTCTGGGAAGTTACGCTCTGCCATCTGGTGAGTGTCCCCGACGTTTCGAAAGCAGGGGCTTCTTCATTTTCAACGGTCAGGTAGTTCAAGAGGAACGACACATGACCCTCGAGTACGAAAGTATTGCGTTCTTTTGAAAAGTTGGGGACAGCTCACCAAACGACACAGCGTCGCATTCCAGCAACACCTGGATCCCTGCCGCTATGTTTTGCTTCTATCTCACACCCCAAGTGTCGTAAGACCGGAGGCAATCTCGCAGTGTGATGTTCTCCGCGCACCAAGCTTGAGACATGAAGTAATGATGAAGTTAACAGCGCATCCACAATGCGGCACTGACTATGAAGATTACTGTCTGTAGTCTGTTAGACATATACCAACGTTACTGATGAACATGCTGTCCCAGCCTTCAGGGTAGAAAAGTCGTCAGAACCCACCAGACGGTAATATCCACATCCAAAACCAGTCTAGGCCCCAACCTAAGCGTAATTTACTCACACATAACCACCCCACAAGACGCAGGGGAAGTAGAGGTAAACATCCGCATCTTGACCTCGTCGGTGTTAGATGAAACTGAGCGGTCAGCTTCACGACCAGACACCCAATGGTTTGGAGGCTGGGTTGGCCCACAGATGGTCTGGGGGTGGCGCAGAAGAGCCGCCCCCACCAGGAATCAAACCCCAGCTAGTGACCCCGCAGTCTGATAACTACACTCCCGCTCCATTCTTTGCAAAATATAAGTGACACATGAAAAAAGGAACCTTCTAACTCTGTGGAACTGGTTCATTCTTCAGAAAGCAACAGTTGCTTGGCAAGTCCGGAAATTTCGATCCCTTCAAGGAAGTCGCAGCTTCGTTGCCGCGTTCACAACAGCGCGCCACTGGACTCTATTCTAAGCCACAACCCAACAGCCTATGTCTGTAACACCCGTTTTAATATTATCTTCATATCTACACGTAGGTCAACTAGAAGTCCGAGATGTTGTTTAACTGGTACTGTTTTGTAAAATGCTTATATTATTTTACACTATAAAAATTGTGTACATTACTGTATTTATGTATGTATGTAACATTCTTAGCAAAGCAGATTCTTACAGTGAGGAGCTGTATCCCACATCTAGACCCCAATCTGCAGGACCATTCTTTGTAGGCTGTGGCTACATATTTATACTCACAGTTACCTCCCATATCTGGAGGAACAACAGCACAATGTTACCAAATAACCCACAACTGAGTAATTCTCTGCTTCTCTTGGTGAATATTTGTATAACACACATATCCAGCTTATCCCATCATCATTCCATTCAGTGACCGATTAGGTCATCAAAACTGTGTCTATGAAGGTTATGAAAGCATGTAGTAGACATATCATCCATTCTGATGATGCAGGCAGCAGAATTCTCTGAACGCCAGTACACTTCTACCAGACTACACCATGGCACAACCTAGAAGACAGCAAACTTTACATTCCATTCAGGTTTTTGTCATTGCTGCATCGTTACAGGCAGGCATGTGGCGTGTATGGCGGAGAGAAGGTGCAGACTGGGTTTCAGCTGGGAGACTTGAGGAAAAGAAAACACTTGGAAAATTTAGGTGTAAATTGGAGGATAATATTAAAATGCATCTTCAGCAAAGGGGATGAGGAAGGCATGGACTGGATTGATCTTGTTCAGGATAGGCAAAAGTGGCAGGCTCTTCTGAATGCAGCAATGAACCTCTGGGTTCCACAAATTGCCGCAAATTTCTCTATTAGCTCAGGACCTATTATCTTCTCAAGAAAAACTTCGAGTTGCACAGTTGCTTAGTTAGTTGGTTGGTTGGTTGGTGAGTTAGTTTGCTTCTTGCATCATTATTTGCTTGCAGAGATTATTTTCCTTAGGTTAACAACCTGGTTTTGAAGGCACCCCCACTTTGCTGAATTTACTGTTACAGAATGCCACTGTTTCACTACCAGTTCTAAGTAATACTGAATATCAAAAATGCAGATGTTGATTAGGAGCAAGGGAACCATCGTAAAATTAGCAGGACAGTACAAGAAGACACTTGCATTGTGCAGCTTTGCTCCGTCACAAATCTTCCACATACCAACTGAATCTGCAGGGTGAAAGGCCTCATTATAACATCATGACACTATACCACTTGCTCTGAAACAAAACTTAAACATGAGGCAATAAACTTTCACCTGCATTTACTTGGTGTTACCAAATGACTGTTAAAGCAATATGACACTACAAGCCACATTAAAATCATTTGGAAGGAAAGTAGAAAGATCATAGTACACTGTATAACTTAATAATGTATTCCTTTGATTACCACGTCAATTTGTATCAACTACATATCTGGTTCACAATCCATACATACAAACTGCACTTAGCATAGTTTCAGGAAATTTTATCGTCTGTAAGAAATCTATTACTTTGCCTGTTTAGGTGGATGCCTTCCCATTCTTTCTCCAGAGGCTGGGAACAGATGTTTCACAAAATGTTGTGTTTGTTTTTGAATATGAAATGACATAGTCCGGAAACTGAATAAAATTAGATCTTGTTTGGTTCCCTCAAATGCCATGAACACAGGATTGTGTCCTTGGCCAAGAGAAACAGATATGTAAACTGTACAGTGGAGGTAGAAAATTAGCTCACATTCCCTATTTCTCCTTACTGGACATACATATATCACTACATGTCAATACTTCTAAAACCAGCTAAATAAAATTACATGCTGTTTGGACACAGATACATTCTACAGTGACACCATGCAACTTACAAATTTGAAACATTCACAAAAACAAAATCACCAGTCACAGTCAAGAACAACATATCAGCATCATATATAGACAGTCCTGGATTAAAATAGCAGTATAAAGACAGGTTTCTGGTGGTTTTCTTCACTCCCTGTATAAAATTTGGTTTTACTTTTAGTTTTTAGAATGTGAACTTTTATATGGCATGTTCTTCATTAGTCAGTGATATGAGGAACTGGTGTTTATCTCTCTTTGATGGCGAGGATACAAGATGATATTTCACTTCACATGAGATTAATTATTTCTTGGTGGCATTCTTGTGTGTTCTTGCAGATTAAGTGGTCTATATTGATCTCTGTAATAGTGGATCTTTTGTATAATTTCTGGAGGTTGTGGATAACTTTGTATCTTATGTATTCATGTTCGTGGACAGGAAGAGTCGTTACAGTGGCTTCTGCCTCTAATGCTAGATTGCTCAACCAATATTTCTTATTGCAAGGTAAGTTATACTTTGGTCCTTTGTTTAGAAGTACAATTTTTTCATCGGAGAATTCAATATTTGTTATTTACCACCCTAGGATAAAAAAGGATTTTGCTGTCAGGGTTTCAGTTTTGGCCACGGGCTAACTTGTTTATTTTCAAGTCTAGAATTTTATACTTCTTCCCCATATCATGGTTTAGTTTTTCATTTATGAAATTATGAATAATATCCAATATTACAGAGATTGACATAGACCATTTAGTTCGCAAGAACACACGACAGTGTCACCAAGATACGTGTATAATTAATCTCACGTGAAGTGAAATATCATCTTGTATCCTCGCCATCGTAGAGAGATAAACACCAGTTCCTCATATCACTGACTAATGAAGAACATGCCATATAAAAGTTCACATTCTAAAAACTAAAAGTAAAACCAAATTTTATACAGTCTTTTATACACAACTGGTTTTAATATACCACCATCTCAGATAATTTTTAACCTCTTAATGCTAAGACCGTCACACAGATTTCAAAATATACAAATTTATGTAACTTACATTCGACCAGCCTCGTGGTCTAGTGGTCAGAATCTCTGACTACTAATCACAAGGTCCCGGGTTCGATTCCTGGTTCTACCGTGGGAATTTTCCCTGAAGGGGAGGATTCCCGCGGTGACCATGGTCTGGGTAGGTTAGTAGAAATTAGGTTTAAGGGCCCTCCTAGCCCTAC
>Ga0123357_10003270_pt1 | contig 18489 bp, 18 predicted proteins | sample TergutEmb28metaG_FD_89873 | JGI IMG/M metagenome (GOLD analysis project Ga0123357, IMG submission 89873) | Embiratermes neotenicus P4 segment gut microbial communities from Petit-Saut dam, French Guiana - Emb289 P4 | ecosystem: Host-associated > Arthropoda: Insects > Digestive system > Gut ...
ACCACGACGGCGGGCTGCGTTTACCATTATTGTCAACCGACGAGCGGGATAATCTTAAGATCAAAGATTTGGTCGGCGACGATGCCGAAGCTGCCGAAGGGCTTGTTATTTACAACACTACGATCAACTGTCTGGAGTTTTGGAACGGTGAAACGTGGATAAGTATGTGTTCTGATGTATTGCCTTGCAGCTCAACTGTTTTCCCTGTTTTAGGAACTTCCTATACCCTTTGCACCAATGCAACTTTTTCCGATTTGACGGCTTCGGTCGGTGGCAAAGAGTTATGGTATGATGCTGCGACCGGCGGCGCGGCGCATGCTGATACAGACCCTCTGATTTCGGGAACTACGTACTATGCCGAAGAATTTGTAGGCAGTTGTATAAATCAAACCCGCTATCCTGTTACTGTAACGCTTGGCGATTGCACTGCAGCTCCTACCAACGGCAATGTAACCACTTTCACGAACGTAATGTACGATTTCCAGCACCAAACGCTTGAGGCTTACGGCGACGACGGCATTCCTACCGGTTACCGGTGGCAGGTGAGTGAAGACAACAGTGCTTTCAACGATATTGCGGGCGTTCCCAATTCCAATTTTTATACTGTTCCCCCTCATTTTGCCGACAGTTATGCCAATGCAGGAACTACCGGTTTGTACTTCCGCTGTATTCTTTCCAATACCATAGGTAATACAACTACAAGCAGTATTAATATCCTGTTTATCAATACTAGCTCTGCCGGTTACGGAAAGGACATCATCGGCAGCGATACTGTTCGTTACCTGACAATTCAAACGACGAATAAGAATTTCCCATCAGGAACTATGAAAATAGCACTTACAAATCTTGGCGCCAGCGAAAATAATGACGCTGGCGATTTGGGTGATTTTTACCAATGGGGACGCGTGAAAGACGGACACGAACATATTGTTTGGAGTAAAGACCCCTCTACTCGAGTCAATATATTCGGCGATGGTACTTCTGCTCCCATTCCAGGGCCTGCTACAGCCGTTAACCTGGATGATGCCACAGGTCAGATTAAAGATGACGGTAATGATTATTATGGTAATTTTATAATAAGTAGTTCTAGATGCTGGGAAACTGCGAACCCCAAACTTTGGGGTAATGGCGTCATTGCTACTGCTCGCGCGACTTCCGACATTCCTTTGTCATCACCACCACCACCACCCACACCACCACCCACAACACCCACAACATTATTATGGGGTTATGCGACTAACAATCCCTGCCCCGATAATTGGAGTGTACCTTCTATATGGAATATTTGGGATATATGCGGTGGCAATGGAGCCTCATCGCCTTCTTCTGTTCCTCTTGCAGATGGTGTCTTTAAAGGTGTTAATACTTGGCAGTGGCGCAGATATACTAATAATGCTATTGGCGGCAATATAATAACAAATGCGAACGGAGAAAAGGTCTTCCTGCCTGCTCCTGGGACTCGTGACGGCCAGGATGCATTGTTGTACGAAGTGGGTACAGGGACCTATTTGACCTGCAGTTTGGTTTACAGTACGAACGCTTACAACTTGAGGAGCAACGCTGCTGTCATAAACGCATGCACCAACGGCGGCACCCGGACGACCGGGTATAGTGTCCGGTGCGTCTCAGAATAACAATTCACCGCAGACGATTCATATCAATAGAAAATGGATACGATACCATCTTTTCTTGTCCTGTATGAGCTATCTTTTATCCCGAACTCAGGTTTGTATAATAACTCATAACATTGCATTAGAAATAAAATTTATTTATCTTTGTTGTCAAATTATATAAAAGTTTACCAAAATAAATTTACTAAAAAATAATAAAAATGAAAAAAGTAATTGCTTTAGTGGGAATCGTTGTTTTCTTTTTTTCCTGCGATGTTGCAAAACAATTAGCTGGTACTTATGCGTTAACACAGTGTAAATACCTTTTTAATTCTATTTCAGGCTTGAACTTGGGCGGAGTTAACTTGCAGAATGTCAGCAGTATTTCTTCTTTGAACCCTTTAACTGCTGCAAATCTTTTGGCGGCTTTTACTACCCCCAGCGGGAGCTTGCCTCTGAATTTTACTTTGAATCTGGATGTGACAAATCCGGGAGTTCAAACCGCTCTGCTAAATGGAGCTAATTACATTCTGGAGGTCGATGGTATGCAAATGACACAAGGTTCTGTCAATCAACAGGTTCAAATTGGTTCCGGACAAACGATGAAACTACCTATTACGATGGGATTTGATTTAAAGAAAGTGATGAGTGGACAGTCTTTGGACGCCATAAAAAATCTGGCTTTTAATTTTGCCGGAATCGGGAGCGGAGCCAGCAATGTGACTGTAAAATTGCAGCCAAGCCTTCTTGTTGGCGGGACTCCGGTCAGTTCACCCGATTACATTCCGATTTCTTTTACATTAAATAAAAAATAAATTTTAGTTTATATATAAATGAAGAAACAACTTTTACTGGGCGACGAAGCAATTGCTCGAGCGGCGATTGATGCGGGTTTATCCGGTGTTTATTCCTATCCGGGCACTCCTTCTACCGAAATCACCGAGTATATTCAAAATGATTCGATAGCCAAAGAACGCGGTATTTATTCCCAATGGTGCTGTAACGAAAAAACAGCTTTGGAAGCGGCATTGGGAATGTCATACACCGGAAAACGCACCTTGTCGTGTATGAAACACGTTGGGCTGAACGTGGCTGCCGATGCTTTTATGAATATTGCCATGACGGGGATAAACGGCGGAATGATTATCGTCTCAGCCGACGACCCTTCCATGCACTCCTCGCAGAACGAGCAGGATAATCGGATATTCGGAAATTTTGCTATGCTTCCGGCGCTCGAACCGTCTAATCAGCAGGAAGCCTACGATATGGTGTATGATGGCTTTGAACTGTCGGAAAAGTTGGGTTATCCTTTTCTGCTGCGCATCACTACTCGTATGGCTCATTCCCGTGCCGGCGTACAAACGAAAGCCCTAAAGCCGCAAAATGCTTTGCACTTGGAAGAAAATGCCCGTCAAAAATACGTGCTTTTGCCTGTGAATGCCCGCAAACGCTTCAAAGCGCTGTTAGAAAAGCAACCGGAATTTCTGGAGGCTTCCGAAAATTCCAAATACAATCAATTTTTTGATGAGGTACATGGCACACGGTACACGGTACGCGAAAATAACAATCCTGACCGTGAACCGCGCACCGTGAACCGCGCACCTATGGGAATCGTAGCTTGCGGCATCGCCTTCAACTATTTGCAGGAAAATTTTCCCAATGGATTCGAGTATCCTGTATTGAAAATCAGTCAATATCCTTTGCCAAAAAAATTGTTGCTTCAATTAGTAGCATCTTGCGAAGAAATATTAGTATTGGAAGACGGTTATCCTGTAGTGGAAGAGCAACTGAAAGGTTATCTGGGTATTGGCTTAAAAGTACACGGACGATTGGATGGGACACTTCAAAGAGACGGAGAATTGACGCCCGATAAAGTGCGTAAAGCGTTAGGATTAGAACCGGTTTCATATTATCCGGTTCCGGAAGTTGTAGCGGTGCGTCCGCCGGCTTTATGCGTTGGCTGCGGTCATCGAGATGTGTTTGAAGCCCTGAATGATGTCATAAAAGATTATACTAATGCTAAGGTATTCAGTGATATAGGTTGTTACACGCTGGGAGCATTACCTCCGTTTCGTGCGATTGACTCTTGCGTCGATATGGGAGCTTCCATCACGATGGCGAAAGGTGCGGCAGATGGCGGTATTTTTCCTTCCGTTGCCGTAATTGGCGATTCGACCTTTACCCATTCGGGAATGACCGGACTGTTGGATTGCGTTAATTCGGACGCCAATGTGCTGATTATCATTTCCGATAACGAAACAACAGGAATGACCGGCGGTCAGGAATCGTCAGCGACCGGACGCATCCACGAAATATGCAAAGGAATTGGCGTACAACCGGAACATTTGCACGCGATTGTCCCATTCAAAAAGAATTACGAAGAAATGAAGGCGTTGATACGAAAAGAAATTGAATATCAGGGTGTTTCCGTTATTGTTCCTTGTCGGGAATGTATTCAAACCCATGCTCGCAGAGTAAAACAAAGTAAATTATGAAAACAGATATTATATTAGCAGGCGTGGGCGGTCAAGGCATTCTATCCATTGCGGCAATCATCGGTGAAGCTGCTTTGGAAGACGGTCTTTTTATGAAGCAGACCGAAGTGCACGGCATGAGCCAGCGCGGCGGAGACGTACAATCGCATTTGCGGATTAGCGACCAACCGGTTGCATCGGATTTAATTCCTTTGGGGACAGCTGATATCATCATTTCGTTGGAACCGATGGAAGCGTTGCGTTATCTTCCGTATCTGAAAAAAGACGGGTGGATAGTCGCCAATTCCAGACCTTTCCAAAATATTCCCGACTATCCCGAAACGGAACGAATCATGGAAGTTTACGATTCGCTGCCGAATAAAATTGTGGTGGATGTGGAACAGATAGCCAAAGACTTGGGAGCGTCCCGTTCGAGTAATGTTGTCCTTTTGGGCGCTGCATCTTCCCATCTTCCGATTGACTTTTTCAAATTAGAGAATGGAGTACGGCGTATTTTCGGCAGAAAAGGCGAAGCTGTCGTGGAAGCGAATTTGAAAGCGTTGTCGGCGGGAGCGGGGAGAGGCTGACTTTAAAAACAAATTTTCACCGATTTTTTTTGATGTGGTATTTTCGTATTTCCTTTCGCAATTCTCTTGCTCTGTTTTGCGTACATTTATCTAATAAATTCCAAAAGGCAGTGCCGTGATTCATCTGAATAGTATGGCAAAGTTCGTGCAGCAAAACGTATTCGATTAAATGATCGGACAATAACAATAGATAGAGAGACAAATTGATTACTCCTTTTGAAGAACAGGAACCCCAGCGGCTTCTGCTTTTTCTTATTTTTACGCCGGAATATCGAAAACCGTGCAGTCGGGCTAATTCAGCCAGCCGAGCGGGAAGAACGATTTGCGCCCGTTGCCGTAATGCCGTTTCGTCTATTTCCGGCAAAGGATTGGTTGGTTGAACTGCCTGCTTTTGTATTTTTTCAAGCAATATTTGCTTATTTTCCAAAAGAAATTCTTTCGCTTGAGTGTAATTTCCATACAATGGAATGGTTACTTTAACTTTTCCATTTTGTAAACGGATAATATATTTCTTTGCTCTTGTATTCCTTCGAAATACGATTTCGCCCAATTGCGGATCGTTGATTGTTTTTATTTCATTCACTATTAAATAATTATATAAATTTATTCATAATTATTTTGTATCCACCATTACAAAAACAACGCTCCATGCCGGAATCGCGAGAATAATCTCATTGGAAGTCATGGTGGAGTTCACTTTCAAAGTTATATACTTTGAATTACTACACAAAAATAGCTATTTTTTTTAATAACGTAATTGTTCGTTTGCTTATCTATTATTTTGTATTTTTATCTCGAAATAAAATTAATCATTAATATTTCATAATTATTTTGTACCTTTGTTGGCTTAAAAGCAAACATCACAATTGTGGCGGAGACTAAATATATTTTTGTTACAGGCGGGGTCGTTTCTTCCTTAGGTAAAGGAATCGTATCAGCTTCGTTAGGTAAACTTTTGCAGGCAAGGGGTTACCGCGTAACCATTCAGAAATTTGATCCATACATCAACATCGATCCGGGAACGTTAAATCCTTATGAACATGGAGAATGTTACGTCACTATCGACGGACACGAAGCCGATTTGGATTTGGGACATTATGAACGTTTCCTCAATATTCCTACAACAAAAGCGAATAATATCACTACCGGACGCATTTATCAGAATGTGATCGACCGCGAACGGAGAGGCGATTTTCTCGGGAAAACCGTACAGGTAGTTCCGCATATCACCGACGAAATCAAGCGCAATATCAAGCTTTTAGGCAATACCGGCGAATACGATTTTGTCATTACGGAAATTGGAGGAACAGTCGGCGATATTGAGTCTTTACCTTATATAGAAAGCGTTCGCCAATTGCGGTGGGAGCTGGGGAAAAACTGTCTGTGCGTGCATCTTACCTACGTGCCTTATATTGCCGCTGCAAAGGAAGTAAAAACCAAACCCACGCAACATTCCGTTAAAACGCTTCAGGAACAGGGGATTCAACCCAATATTCTGGTACTTCGAACCGAAAGAGAGTTATCGGATAATATCCGTCATAAAACAGCGCTGTTTTGCAACGTAGATGAAAATGCGGTCATTCAATCGTACGATGTTCCAAGTATTTATGAAGTGCCGGTTGTTTTGGCGCGCCAAAAAATGGACAAGATTGTACTTCAGAAAATGGGCGTATCCGGTGAAAAGAAATTGGATTTGAAACGATGGAAAGGTTTTCTCAGCGATATGAAGAATGCGCGGAAAACAGTTTCAATCGGCTTAGTCGGAAAATATGTGGAATTGCCCGACGCCTATAAATCCATTAGCGAATCGTTGTTGCAGGCTGCGACTTACCACCGCCGGAAATTGGATTTGCGGCTTATTCATTCCGAAAAACTGACAGACGAAAATGTAAACGGATACCTGAGCGGATTAGATGGAATTTTAATTGCTCCGGGGTTCGGACAGCGAGGTATTGAAGGTAAATTTGCCGCATTGAAATTTGCGCGCGAACATAATAAACCCACTTTTGGCATCTGTTTGGGCATGCAGTGCATGGTCATTGAATTTGCGCGTAATGTTTTAGGGTTGACGTATGCCAATTCGACGGAAATGGATCCGGAAGCTCCCGATAAAGTCATTGATTTAATGGAAGAACAAAAAAATCTGACTTTGATGGGCGGTTCGATGCGCTTGGGCGCTTACAATTGCCGACTCGAAAAAGATTCAATCGCTTTCAAGGCTTATGAAAGTGAAAATATACGCGAACGGCATCGCCACCGATATGAATTGAATAATGAATACAAGGCATTATTAGAGAAAAACGGCATGAGATGCACCGGAATCAATCCGGAAACCGATTTGGTCGAAGTGGTGGAAGTTCCCGAATTAAGATGGTATGTCGGCGTACAGTATCATCCGGAATACAACTCTACCGTTGTTAAGCCAAACCCTTTATTTATGAGTTTTATTGAAGCAGCTACAAAATAAATTATGGACAAAAATACAATCATTGGTTTTATTTTAATCATTCTGGTACTATTCGGTTTTTTCTTTTTAAACCGTCCTTCTCAGGAACAAATAGAGGCTCAGCGTCGTTATCAGGATTCGATAGCAAACCTTGCACAATCGCAATCGCAAGAACAACAATCAGTTATTCAGCAACAAACGGACGCGGTTAAAGGAACCGAAGCAAACTCCGATTCTCTTAATCAAACGCATTTGACTGCTAAATTCGGCGATTTTGCTGAAGTAGCACAGGGAACCGAAGATTTTGTCACGCTTGAAAATGATTTTATGGTTTTGAAGCTTTCGACAAAGGGTGGTGGCATTGTTTCGGCTCAGCTGAAAAAATATACCGATTACAAAAAGAACCCTTTAACGCTGTTTCAAGACAGCGATGCCCGTTTTTCACTTACCTTGGTGACCAACAACAACCGCGTTATCAATACAGCCGACTTATATTTCGAGGCGATAAATGCCGATTCTTTGACGACGACTTTGCGGTTGAAAGTGGGAAATGACAGTGTTGCCGGCATTGATTTTGTTTATCATTTGCATCCCGATGACTACATGGTTGATTTCACGATTGTTCCCCGTCATTTACAGAGTTATCTTGCAACCGGAACAAATTCTATGGATATTACATGGTCGCAGAAATTGCGCCAATTGGAACAGGGACGAAAATACGAAGAACGATACGCTAATTTGATTTACAAATATTTCAGTGATGATGTTGAGCAAATGCAAACTTCCAAAGATGATGCGAAGACTATTACGAATAAGCTGAAATGGATTGGATATAAAGATCAATTCTTCTCGTCGGTTCTTATTTCAAAAGAGGGATTTACGTCCAGTCAGTTAGAATCGAAAGTATTACAGGACGACGATTATTTGAAATATTATACTGCCGCTACCAGCTTGGATTTTGATCCGAAATTAGATACTCCGCTTGATTTAAATTTCTATTTTGGTCCGAATGATTATAATTTGCTGAAACGTTACGATAAAACCAAATTCATTGGACAGGATCTCCAGTTGGAAAAATTAGTGCCGCTTGGTTGGACTTTTTTCCGGTATATCAATAAATGGATCATCATTCCTATCTTCGATTGGCTAACTTCTTGGGTATCCAGCATTGGTTTGGCAATTCTGCTTTTAACTCTGATTATTAAGATGGGTCTGTTCCCGCTGGTTTACCGATCGTTTGTTTCATCGGCAAAGATGCGAGTCATGAAACCGCAGATTGAAGCAATTACCTCCAAATTTCCCGGACAGGAAAATGCGATGACTCGACAGCAAAAAACAATGGAACTCTACCGTCAGGTAGGCATTAACCCGATGAGCGGCTGTCTGCCCATGCTTTTACAGATGCCTTTTCTGTTTGCGCTTTTCATGTTCTTTCCTTCGGCTATCGAGTTGAGGCATCAGAGTTTTCTCTGGGCGCCCGATTTATCCACTTACGACGCTATCGTTCACTGGAATACAAATATCCCGTTTGTTACTCCTTATTTTGGTAATCACATCAGTCTCTTTTGTTTATTGATGACGGTCGTCAATATAATCTATACGAAATATAATATGGAGCAGGCAAGTACAGGTCAGGAGCAAATGCCCGGAATGAAAACGATGATGTACATCATGCCGCTTTTCATGCTGGTATTCTTAAATTCCTATCCTGCCGGTTTGAACTATTATTATTTTATTTCTACTTTAATCACGATTATTCAAACTATTCTTTTCCGCTATTTCCTGAATGAAGAAGCTTTGTTGGCGAAGTTGGAAGCGAACAAAAAGAATCCGGCAAAGAAGAAATCCGGAGGATTCATGGCGCGGTTGGAAGAAGCGCAGCGGAAGCAGCAGGCGATGTTGAAGGAGCAGCAGAAAGGAAAAGGGAAGGGAAAAAGGTAATTCTTTAGAATTTAACTAAAAATAATTCATAAAATATTTGTAGGATATAAAATTATATCCTACCTTTGTTCTGTTATTTTAAAACTAAAACCTTATGCCAACATTATTAATTTTATTCGGATTACGATTTTTTTTCTATGTAAATGATCACAAACCTATTCATATTCATGTAGAAAGTAGCGATGGTGAAGCAAAGTTCGAAATAGAAAAAGAAATCGTACTGGTGTATAATCACGGGCTAAAGATTAAAGATATACATTTAGCTCAGAGTATTTTGGAAGAAAATAAAGAAAATTTTATCAATGAATGGCGAAAAATTTTTGAAGATAGAACTCGATAAATTATGGTTTGAAGATAATAAAATTTTTATCTGCACCACAGGGGGAGAAACTTTGTGGCAGTCTCTTTTGTGGTATCCCAGACTTTTATATGCAACTGAAAAACAACGGAATAATTACCGTACTTCTTTTTCAGGAATACATTGGACTGATATTGACGAAGATATTTCTTACGAAAGTTTTTATTACGAATACCTTGAACCTGTAGGTATTTCCCGCCTGTTTCTTACTCATCCTGAATTGAATGCATCGGCTGTGGCTCGTCGAATGGGGATTCAACAAAGCTTGTTAGCGGCATATATTCGAGGAATCAAGAAACCTTCCAAAGAGAGGGAAAATGAAATTTTGGCTACGGTAAAGCAGATAGGGGAAGAATTAGCGGCTGTTTGATAAATGATGTTTATCTTTTTAAGGTAAAAAATCAGATAAACAATCTCAATTTCACTTAATTTTATTTAATAAAAGTACCTCATTAATAGATATTTAAAGTAAATTCAAAATCTACACTGTAAAAAAAATATAAAATTATTACAAATATGAGATAATGTTTACTATATTTGCAAAATAATATACTTAGATTTATAATCCCTTTAAGAAACAAACGTACAATAACTTTTGGACAATAAAATTTGGGAATTATGAGAACACTAAAAAAACTATTTTTGTTGATATTATTATGTGGATTTTCGATTTTAGCGTATTCTCAGAATCAAAAATTTAAGGTAAGTCTGCAGGGAGGCTGGATGACTGATGGGAATATAAGCAAAAATAAAATGAAAGAGTCCGGCTTTGAGGATCAGAGTGGCTGGAATGCTGGCGCTGACATCAGTTATTATGTTACAAAACATTTTTTTGCTGGCGTGCATTTTAATTATGGGAACATTTTGTATTTGCAAAATGTAATGGATCGGGGCAGCGATACGTTTTATCGAAATGATGGTAAAGTTAACGGCACTTTGGAAATCGAAAATATAGGCGTATTTGCCGGATATTGTTTACCCCTCTCTTCATTGGTGAATATAACAGGACAGACAGGATTTGCTCAATACATTGAATTGGATAGCTATCCCAGAGTTGAATATTTCCCTGATGAACGGTTTTCTGCCGGTTTTTCCTCAACAATTAATGATCAAAGAGATGTTTTTTTATCTGCTTCTTTTCCGGTCAAATTCAGTATTGGTATTACTCCATTCAAAAAATTAAATGCAGGTTTTGCAAAGAACATCGAAATTGCTTATGCTTTCGGATGGTATATCGAACCTGATTATGGCTTTTTTGTCGGAATATATCACGGTCCCCAATTGAGTATTTCATTTTAAATTTAAGATTGCTGCAATAGTTTAGTTTCTATTGCAGCAATTTTTATTCCCCGATAATCTTTATCAGCACCCTTTTTCGCCGTTTACCGTCAAATTCCCCATAAAAAACCTGTTCCCAAGGACCTAAATCCAATTTGCCGTTGGTAATGGCAATGATTGTTTCGCGCCCCATAATGGAACGTTTCAAATGCGCATCGGCATTATCTTCAAAGGTGTTGTGATGATATTGGTTGTAAGGCTTTTCGGGCGCTAACCGATCCAGCCATACGTCCATATCGTGATGCAAGCCGCTTTCGTCATCGTTGATAAATACGCTTGCCGTAATGTGCATGGCGTTTGCCAATACCAAGCCTTCTTTTATTCCGCTCTCTGCCAAGCAAGTGTTGATTTCCGGCGTGATGTTGATAAACGCACGTCTTGTTGGCGTATTAAACCATAATTCTTTTCGATACGATTTCATTACTTAGTTTTGCTTTTTTATTAATCTTCAAAGAGTTCTTCCAAATCAATAACCAATCCTTTCAAGGTTTTAACAGGAACTTTTTTGGCTCCGTTAATCAATTCATATGTAGTTCCTTTGTTAAACTTGTCGCCTTTTAGAAGGAATACGGTTACTGCCTTATCATTCGGATAAACAACCCAATACTCACCGACTCCCGACTTTTCGTAGAGGAAAAATTTTTCGTTCATATCCCGCTTTCCCGTACTTGGGGAAAACACTTCAACAACTAAATCCGGAGCGCCGATACAGCCTCGTTCGTCTAATTTGGACGGGTCGCAAATGACGCAAATATCCGGTTGAACCACATTGTAAATTCTGTCATCGTCAGTTTCTCCATCTATTGGTAGGCGAACATCGAATGGCGCTGTATAGATTTTACATTTTCCTTTTCTCCGATTTATAAAAGGTAATGCCTTTTTTAGAAAAGAAATGGTTGCTCCGGCATGATTGCGAAAAGGCGCTGAAAAAGTATAAACAATTCCATCGATTATTTCCCGCATTGTATCGTCCGTCCACGTCAAATAATCGGCATAAGAATATCCCTGTCTGCCATACGCAACCAAAGGCTCTGCTGTTCTCATTACTGATTTATCCAATTCATCGGATTCATAATCAGGATATTGATTGTCGTTTTCTTCCGGTTTCATTGCTGCTCTTTTTAATAATTTTTAGCAAAAGTAATATGAAAAAATGGAATGGCAAAAAATAATATTGTACTTTGAAGATGTATTATCATCATAAAAAGGAAGCAAAAATTGTTTTATACTTTTTCCGATAATTCAATCCAGCGCAAGGTTTTTGCATCTATTTCCTCAATAATTTGTCCGATTCGCTGCGATTTTGCATGTAAATCGCCGGACGATAAAATTCCGCTCGAAAGTTCCGCTTCCAAAAGGGACTGTTCGTCTTCCAATGCGGGAATCTCCTGCTCTAACAGTTCTAATTCGCGCTTTTCGTTGAAAGACAGCTTTGGTTGTTGGGTTTTTTCGGGAAGGGGCTTTAATGGCTTTAAAGACTTTAGTGGTTTTAATGGCTTTAAAGGTTCAGCACTCCATTCCCTGTATTGTGTATAATTTCCCGGAAAATCTTTGATTTCAGCCTGTCCTTTGAAAACTAACACATGGTCAACCACTTTATCCATAAAATACCTATCGTGCGAAACCACAATCACGCAGCCTTTGAACGCAGCCAGATATTCTTCCAAGATGTTTAAAGTGATAATATCCAAATCATTGGTTGGTTCGTCTAAAATTAAAAAGTTGGGATTTTTAACCAATACTGTGCAAAGGTACAACCGCCGTTTTTCGCCTCCACTGAGTTTATATACGAAGTCCTGTTGTTTGTCGGGAGGAAAAAGAAAATGCTGAAGGAACTGAGAGGCGGTTAGCTTGTTTCCTCCGCCCAAATCAATGACTTCTGCAATATTACGAACGGTGTCGATGACTTTCATTTCTTCGTCGAACAGCAGACCTGATTGCGAATAATAACCGAAATTGACCGTTTCGCCGATGTCGAACGAACCGCCGTCAGGAGTTATTTCCCCAATCAGCATTCGGATAAAAGTGGTTTTTCCTGTTCCGTTGTTGCCGACAATGCCCAGTTTTTCGTAACGGGCAAAAACATAATTAAAATCTTCCGTAATCAATGTCTCGCCGAATCGTTTGGAAATATGACGGGCTTCAAAAATTTTGTTTCCAATATAAGACGCTTGAGCGGCAATCTTTACATTTCCCTCTGTTTTACCTTGCTTTACTGTTTTCTCCAATTCATAAAACGCATCAATTCGGGCTTTGGCTTTGGTAGCACGCGCTTGCGGTTGCCGGCGCATCCAGTCCAATTCCTTGCGAAACAAATTATTCGCTCGTTCCAGTTCCGAATTTTGGGCTTCCACGCGTTCCTGCCGTTTTTCTAAATAATAGCTGTAATTTCCTTTGTATTGGTAAATTTGCCGGTTGTCAATTTCAATGATTCCAGAGCATACGCGATCCAAAAAATAGCGGTCGTGCGTAACCATTAAAAGCGTTGTCCGCGAGTGGCTCAGGAAATCTTCCAACCATTCAATCATCTCTAAATCCAAATGATTGGTTGGCTCGTCGAGCATCAGGAAATCCGGCTCGTCTATAAGGACTTTTGCTAAAGCAATCCGCTTGAGTTGTCCGCCGGATAATTCTTCCGTATTTTGATTAAAATCAGTGACTTTCAAACGGGAAAGAATTTGTTTTGCTTTCAGTTCTATGTCCGGATTATCAGTGTGAACACAAGCCTGCAAGACTGTTACTCCTTCGGGAAATTGAGGATTTTGGTCAAGATAACCAATCCGTAAATCGCGGCGGAAAATCACTTCTCCCGAATCTGCATCTTCCTTTTCTGCAATGATATTAAGCAATGTTGTTTTTCCTGTTCCGTTTTTGGCAATTAAACCGATGCGTTGTCCTTCGGAAATACCGAAAGAAATATCGGCGAACAGCAACCGGTCGCCATACGATTTGGTCAAAGAAGAAACTTGCAGATAAACAGCCATAACCTTAATTTTGGCGTAAAGATAAGCAAATTTTATATTCTAAGCCACAACCGGTAAGCGTACAATAGATATTTTCGCACAGGGAATAAGTGCTTCCAGCAACTCCAATACAGTTTTGCGGCTTTGCTTTGGGTAGAAACCGGTTTTTTGTTTCGGCGTATGACCGTGCGAATGATTCCAACCACATCAGAAACAAGGACTTGTTCGCTGTTAACAATTGAACCGTCTCCCTGTATCAGCAATTTTTCTTCTTGTCGGCGAATGATTCTGTGGCAGATGTATTTGCTACGGTAACGGAACAATACGATGGCGCCGGGAGTCAGTTCTTCCGGTGAAAAAGGCGAGATGATAATAATATCTTTGCCATCGCCACGCAGGTAGGGTTGCATACTGCTGCCAAGTATGTTTAACTCAACGCTTTTTCCTTCGGTAAGCATTTGTTCTACATTTCCAAAAAACTCATTGTTCGGGGTTACCAGCATAAAAATTTGCCTTGCGTTTTTTTATCAATTACCTGTCAAAGATAGTATTTAAATCAATAATTCTATCGCAAAAAGCAAGAGATGATTCCCTGTGAGCAATCAGAATAAGCGTTAAATCCTGATGATTATCCGACAATTTTCGGATAGCTTCGGTGATTTCTTTTTCGGTAGCTGAATCGAGCGATGAAGTAGCTTCATCGAAAAAGAGCACTTCGGCTTGTTTGTAGAGCGCGCGTGCGATGCCTACTCTTTGTCGTTGTCCGCCCGAGAGTCGGCAACCGTTTTCACCGATGCGCGTATCAACACCTTCGGGAAGAGTAGCAACAAAAGCGCTTAACTGAGCCTTTTCCAAAACTTCTGTTATTCGTTCCCGATCAATTTCTTCCAGCGCTTTTCCAAAAGCAATATTCTCGATTAAGGAACTGTCCATAATAAAAACGTCCTGAGGAACATAACCGGTCAAATCGTACCATGCCGGATAGCGGTCTGATTCCAACGGAACTCCGTCAATTCGTATCGAACCTTCCTGTGGATAGTAAAGTCCAAGCAGTAAATTGAATAAAGTGGTTTTTCCTATTCCTGAAACGCCACGTATTCCAAGCCGTTCACTTTTTCTGATTGTCAGTGAAAAATCTTGAATCACAGGCGGTTCATCTGCTCCGGCATCAGGAAATCGAAAAGTAAGTCCGTTTATTTCTATTTTTTGTTTGAAATGCAAAGGCGTTTGAGGAGCGGATAGCCAATTTTCCGACAGATCTAATTCTTCATCGGCTATATTTAAGGCTTCACGGATCGTTTCAATTGCATGTTCATTGTTTTTCAATTGTATCCAGCCTGTAACCAATGTCCTGATTGAAGGCATTATACGCATAGCGGCTACGGCAGATATTCCGAAAGTGATTTTTGCCGATGAATCTCCACGAGTGAACAATACGAGCAGAATCATTCCGATAGCGACGCCAAATTCCGTCAGTCCATCAGGAATACTCATCATTCGTTCAAGTTTTTCCCTGTAAAAAGCAATTTTGGATAAACCGTCGTGAAATCGCTCGACCAAAAGCGGAAAGGCGCGATTGATGCGAACGTCGGGATAACCGCGAAATGTTTCGGTAATCAATCGCGCTTGTTTTCTCCATACTTCATTTTCCAATTTTCCGTATTGCGATATTTTTTTTCTAATCCGAAAATAATAAAACCAAACAGCCGGAACTAAGCAAATAACCAGCAATAAAGCTAATAAATAAGAATAAAAAAACAAAGCGCTTCCGATCATTATCAGCAATAGAATTTCACCTCCCATTATAAACAAACGTGATACGATTCCCTGTACGAAAATAAGGCATATCCCGTTGATTTTATGAGCGAAACTTGTCGTATGGTTTTGTTTTACAAAGAGAAAGCCTTTCCTGAAATATATCGAATACATTTTTTCTGAAAAATAAAGAAAGAGCCGGTTAATGTATTTGGTTTTGAATGAATTGATCAGCAAAATCAATACATTTTTCAAAATAATTAATCCTCCGGTTCCGGCACAAACGATAATTACAAATGACGTATCGTTTGATAGATGCATAATGGTACGGAATTTTCCGGCTATGAAAGCGAATCGGGCGCTGTGCGGGTCTAATATAAATATTAAAATGGGGACTAATAAAGCTAATCCGATAAAATTCAGCAATGCCTGCAACAGCACCGAAAAAGTAATTCCTATTCCCTGTTTGCGATAGGCAGGAGGTATTATGCGTATAATTTCCTTAATATTCATGACTAAAATAAATTTCCAATTATTCCCGGATTACGGAGATAATTGACTGTTGAAGAAAAAATTCTTTTCCCATATTGATTCGGGAAAACGAGTTCACTTTTCCAATATCTTGACCGAAACGATTTTATCCTAAAGATAAGCGTATTGAAAATCGTTCGTTTTTCCTTAGGAAGCGGAGGTATTTCGGGATTTAGCATATCATTCCAAATCCGGTTTTCCAATGATAAATCGGATTCATACTGAGGAATATATTCGGTATTTAAATCTAAATATTTAATTGATAGAGAAATAAGAATATCGGCTAATTTTAATAAACCTGCTTTCGATAACGTATTTCGGTAGAGGGAGAAATCAATTTTTCCTTCGTAAGTCGTAAATAAAACAGTTAGGTCGCATAATTGCCGCAACACAATTCCAAAAGGGAAATGTGAAAGCGTGTGCAAAGTTACAAACAAAGCATCAAAATCGGGTGGGGGAAACAGGAGCGTTTCATCTCTTTGAGTAGATTCGGCATCCATCATGCCGGCTTCCGTCAGTATCTTCAATAATTGTTTCTCCAAGTTTTTGCTATCTTGAAAGCTCACGCTACTGTTCTGACTCAGGAAAGTATGATGATTTTCAATTAATATTTTTTTATAGGAAAAATGTGAATGTTTTTTGGGTGAAGGGCTTTTGATTCCGGTTATGCGTTCCAGCAAAGCATCGCCTTCTTTTGCCTTTCCGCAGAGGAAGATATCAATATCGCCAAACTCACGGCTGGAAGGAGCGGGATAAAGTCTTGAAAGCGCAATGCCTTTGAACAGCAGCATTTGGATATTGTTTTCCTTGAAACAGGCGGACAATTCTTTGGCTGTTTTCAAGCAATGCTGATACCGTTTTTCCACAGCTTCTACGCTTGCGACCCAACGAAATTTCACCGAATGTTGTGGTTGAAGCGCTTTTGGCAGCCGCATCGCTCCGTTTAGCGACAAAACCATAACTCCTTGTGCGGCTGACAGTTCAAATAATTCTTTCCATTTCGCATCGTTGGAATCAACAAATAGATTTTCGTCGGGGACAGTTCCGTGTAATGCTGCTTTCGTGAGAGTCAACATTCGTTGGACGGTTAGTTCAGACAAGGTTGTCGTCATTCGAGGGCGTTACATTGCATGAGTTGGTCAATCCATTTTTTAGCATCGGCTTCTGCTGTTTCGGAATCCACAAGAAAACGTTCTGTGAGTAAGCCTGTTACATCTTCCGAAGAGAATGTCCGGTCGTAAAGCGTATTCCACAACCACTCTGCCGAAGAATTGAATGAAACCACTTTGGTCATATCCAAACCGAAGTTACCTTGCATGATTAACACCTTTTCTCCGGCTATATCTCTGATTTTAAGACCTTTTTTAATTTGCATAGATGTACGTTTTTTAATGAAACAAAGATAAAACAAAATTTAATAAGGTATTACAAATTTAATGATAATTCTCATCTTTTTCTATGTTATTGATTTAGAATTATTGTTATTTGTTTTTGCCTTGAGTATTTATATAAAAACTGTTATGAAATAAATAGACTTTTATTTCATAACAGCTCTTTAATTAAAAAATTAAGTGAAAATAAGGTCTTTTAATAGCTTTCGCCTCTTTTATCTAATTCCTCCACTTTTAATCACTGAATCTCGCCGACAAAAATTCCCTGTTCAACCGAGCAATATTACTGATTGATACGCCTTTCGGACATTCCAATTCACAGGCGCGGGTGTTGGTGCAACTGCCAAATCCCAACTCGTCCATTTTAGCAATCATCGCTTTGGCTCGCGCTTTGGCTTCCAATCTTCCTTGCGGCAGCAAAGCGAATTGACTGACTTTCGCCGATACAAACAGCATTGCCGATCCGTTTTTACAAGCGGCTACACAAGCTCCGCAACCAATACAGGAGGCTGAATCCATTGCTTCGTCGGCGTCGGCTTTAGGAATCAAAATGGCATTGGCGTCCTGAGCGCCGCCGGCGTTGACCGAGATATAACCGCCTGCCTGAATAATTTTATCAAATGCCTGACGGTCAACCATCAAATCCCTGATTACGGGGAAAGCAGCCGAACGCCACGGTTCAACGGTAATCGTATCGCCATCGTTAAAATGGCGCATGTGCATCTGGCAAGTTGTAACCAAATCATCGGGTCCGTGCGGATGCCCGTTGATATACAACGAACACATTCCACAAATTCCTTCCCTGCAATCGTGGTCGAAAACGATGGGTTCTTTTCCTTCATTAATCAATTGCTCATTCAGTATGTCAAGCATTTCTAAAAATGAAGTGTCTCCGGAAATGTTTTCCAACCGGTGGGATTCAAAACCGCCTTTTTCTTTCGGTCCTTTCTGACGCCAAACTTTTAATGTTATATTTATTATTTTTTCCATTGTATTTTATGACTTATAATTTCTCTGTTGTCTATGAATAAATTCGTAATCAAGCGGTTCCTTATTAAGCGCGGGTTCTTTGTCCTCTCCTTTATATTCCCAGCA
>Ga0123357_10003271_pt1 | contig 18488 bp, 7 predicted proteins | sample TergutEmb28metaG_FD_89873 | JGI IMG/M metagenome (GOLD analysis project Ga0123357, IMG submission 89873) | Embiratermes neotenicus P4 segment gut microbial communities from Petit-Saut dam, French Guiana - Emb289 P4 | ecosystem: Host-associated > Arthropoda: Insects > Digestive system > Gut ...
CCGTCTGTATTCATCTATCTTGTCTAGTATGCCTGTAATCCGTAGTTCGCGGCGTATGTAGTCATTTGTTTTGTGGTCATAAAGGGTGTAGCCTGCCAGAGGTTTCAGGAACTTCATTTCTGCCGCTTCAATTCTTCGTCTTTGTAAGTCTGTTAGAGTCCAATTTTCTGACCCATATAAAAATGTAGGTAAAACTAGTGTGTTGTATATTTTCGAAATAGTTTCCGTTCTCACTTTCTTAAAAATAGTTCTCTTAATAGTACCTATTAATTGTAAAAATTTTGCTAATTCACTCACTTGCATACTTAAATATTGTACATTTTTAGGCGTCGTGTTTACTTTTGGGATATTGTCAAACTCCCGTGCATATGGTATCATACTTGATGGAACGACTGTAAGCCTTCTGCTAATCCCTATTTACTCTCTTACACCCGACAAAATAGATCAACAAATTGATCTCAAAACCAGGCATACGAAAGAAAAGAGAGAAGTTACCTGTTAGACAAATTGTTATAAAACCGTATGTTTCAAATATAAATAACGGATGACAGAGAATATAATAAAATTTTAAGAAGACATATATTTTATATGGCTCAGTGTAAAAATAGAAAATTGTAATTTTTCGTTAATTTATCTAAATTGGTTTGGCGCCCCCTTAATTTCGGCGCCCTCGGTGACGGCACAGATCACCCACCGCTAAACCTGAACTGCTTGCCGTAGTAGAATTGTGAACTAACTGCAAGCTAAGTCCAGTGAAGTTAATACCCCACTGCATTACAGAACACGATTCTGAACCAGTGCTAGTCATCTTCCTTCCTCAAATTTCTTTCCTAAAATACCATTACCTTCGGTCATTCAAGTTGGTGTTTCCAAAGATGTACGTCATTCAAAGTTCCAGACTAGTATACTTGTTTAACGTGCACCATCTGAATGTCCAGTCCATTGTATCCTGCAAGATTTCACTATCCAAACAGACCTAAGTAGCCTGTACAAATCACAATGACACATTTGCAAACACTGAAATACACACAGGCGTGCTTTTTTGTGGTAGCTTATTTCCTTCCATAGTCTTGGGAAAAGTAACTGTTTCACTTCAGACGCTACCGTTTTCCTTGTATTTACTACCTTAGTCTGTAACCAGTGGAGTACAAGGTCAGAGAATTTATCATATTCCATTTACCTGCCTGGTCACAAAAGCCTTGGCATGTGGCCCATTACTGACGACGTTACAAGCCCTGGAGAAACTTGGTGAATCTATTCCCCGCGAAAGCTCAAACATTACATTTACTCTATTGTTAATTTACGTCAAGGAGTGGTGAAGTTTTCCCCGTCCACACCATGAAGGCAAATACGGGGAGTAACCTTAGAACTCGATGGAGATGAGTGGGAAATTCACGCCGGCTGCTTTAGTCCCGGGAAAGAACCGAGGTAACCAAAGAATAGCCGGTCCGGACATTTTGATGGCGAGAAAAATCAATTTTCTCCACCGGGATTCGAATCCCGGAACGTCGCGTTGTCGCAATGCCGACTACAATACTAATCGAGAAAAAATGTTATAAATAAATAATCAAAAATATTCCTATCATAAGTTCTGTCCCAATTACATTGTGACCCAGAAGGAAAATGAAACAGAACATCCACTTTTCGAGCCAAATAATTTATTAGCAATAGTTTTAAGTTTTTATTTATAATAATTCCACTCAAAATGGCCGCCCTCTGCCTCGACGCAAGCCCTGAGACGCTCCGGCCACTCTGCTATCGCGGCACGCACCGTATCCTGCCGTGTTTCTACGAAGGATCTCTTCAGACTGTCCAGGTTGCAAGCCATGTCCTCCAAAACAGCCCATAATTTATAGTCCCAGGGGTTGAGGTCTGGACTCCCAGAGGGCCAATCCTCGGCGCTGATAAAGGCCGGAACGTTCCTCCACAGTCACTCCTGCTTAGTCTTGGCTTTTGGGCAGGAACTGAGTTCTGATGGAAGACCTATTCCTGGCCACTGAAGAGGGTCATGTTAAGCTGTTTCAACTCCTTGTAGCACGTCCTCTTGAAACACTCGGACACCAGTTTCACCCCTTTCTTGTAAAAATGAAGATGTGTCACCCCCTGATGGGACACCCCCCACCAAATCATGATGTAGGAAGTGTGATGGCATCCCTGCGCCCTCAGAACGCACCGCAAGGGACATTTGAGAATAAATCTTGTTGTTTTGGTTGTTATACTGCTCCTCGATGGTGAAAAATTTCTCGTCCGTGAAGAGGATGTTTTCGTGTCCGTTCTCAGCGTGCCACTGGAGGAGACGCTCTGCTCTTTTACGTCAGATTTCCTTCAAAGCAGGAGTAAGGAGGTGTCCCTTTGAGCGGAGGTGCGCTCTCATGTGTAGATCGTCCCTGATGAGGCACGACTTGATTGGGTCGATATGTTCAGCTCTTGGGACATCATCTTCTGTTTCCAGAGCGCATTTCGGCGAATCCGCTCCCGTACCCTTTTGATAGCGGCTTCAGCCCTCACACTTTACAGGCTTCCTGACCGAGCCCTGTATTCAACAACCCAGATTTCCTTACAAAGTTTAATTGCTCGATAGATGAAATCTCGCGAAATTTTCAATGGTTTCAAGAGTTTAAAAATTTGAGAATCTGATTTTCCGCATTTGTGAAGGGCAATCACAGCCACACGGTTTTTCTGGAAACCCCACTCCACGTTAACACTGCGAGAGACGTGAGCAAACTGCCTTGGTACAAGTACCTGAAGGGTCAATAGTCCAAAAGTAACCAACCATCGAACCCTTCCTCCTCACTGTCTCCAACTGCGGGCTACGCGAAATTTGGGACAGAACTTATGGCAGAACTATGTACTTCTAAAGCAAAGCATTTTAGCCATCTGGTTCCAGGAGAAGTGTCTGGCACTGTGTCATTTGGATGGGTTGTACGATGAAAGGTCTGCATGCTTTTCCATTACACTATAAATAGCTACTTAGGCACGTGCAGCGTAAGATATTCCTTTTTTTTTTTTTTTAATTCCCCTTGTATGATTTCGCCGGTTGTCCGTATAAGGGACACGCTGTGATGTGTGTTTTAATGATACCAACAGCATCTATTCATCTTGCATACTGCACTGCCGTATTTGGTGCATTCCCGAGTACAGCTCTGTGGCGCCTAAATGTGTAGGAATGGTAATGGCCACCACAGACACACAGATAAGCGGGTTGGCGCATGCGTAAGAAACTTGGACGCAATGATGACAGTACCGACACAAGTGCGAATGAATATACGCACGAATTTTATACTGACGGATTTGGAGTTCTCACGACGGTAGACATAACACCGTGTATAATAAACAAATGTTTATGATGAATATACTGCCTCCATCTTCAGGGTAGCACATAAGCCTACACTTTTTTACTCCAGACTCAACGGCACAAGACACTCCCCTCTACCATGTAGTTGTAGGAAGCAGGATTCTGCGAAACTCTGGTCACCTAACGGATTACAGAGGATCTCATTAGAGGAAAACATTTCATGTGCCACTCCCGGCACCACTTAGAACTGTACTGAAATCTCCGACGTTTCGGAGATCTGAACCCAACCCACCTGCAAGGTGAAGTGACTAGTGTGTCAACACATTCACTGCGTCATGAAGACAAACAGATACGATTTGCGAAAAGTCAGAAATACAGTCCAATTATACCCACTTATGCTAATGCTGACGATGGAGAAAATAAGGAAGCCTGAGGTAAAGGTAAAGGTAAAAATTTAATCCCATAAAACGCCATTACGGAATAAAAGACAGGATAAGTATAGCTCAACCCATTCTCAACCTCGGCGCTAGATGGACGTAGGTGGTCACCACCACCCCCCTGGCCAACTTACTTCCAGGAAAGAGCCATGGTAAACGCTGTGGACGAGGATGGGTAGGTCCAGGGTGCACAGAAAATTTCAGGGTTCGTACCCCGGACCGTCTAGCCCGTAGAGAGTTGCTAAACCGATTACGCTATCCAGAACCCCCAAAAAGATGTTATGTTGCATTTCGAGATGTAAGGGTAGATTTTCAGTTCCGTCGAGTGAACCGACCGACAGCGTTATCACGTATGACCACAGAAGATTCTTCAAAATAATATATTCTGAAAACGCTTTGTTTCGGTGTCATTACAGCAGCTGTGTATTGTTATCTGGCATCACTAAATAGGAACGTTAATCAGAGAAAACCTACTAAATCAAAGGAAAATCTCATTCGACCATTCCATTTTTTCTGACAACCAACTCCCAGTCGCAGAAAAATCACCATGCGTATTTAAAAACAAGAGCATTGGCATATGTGACGCAACGTTGAGTATGTGGTGTAAGTGTTTGATGAAGACACAGTTACTGAAGAACAGAACGTGAAATATGAGAAAGAGAGAGAGTAGTTAAGGTTGAGGATCCAAAATGCAGCCACCACTTGTGTCGCCAGCTTCATAATTGTAACAAGACATTTGTACTTAATTAGCTGTCACACATGAATTAGGTGACAAGAAGGGAATAGTCCATTGCCTTAAATTAACGATAATCCCACAGACTTGGTTCAGACTATATCACTAATAGGCCTGTATTGCATTTTTATATTAATAAAGTTAATCGTACTATCATTTTAACTTTTTTAATTATAAATAAAGAGTCCACGTTTTTAATAGTCGCCATTAATACTGTTTTCGGCTCGCATACTTATGGATTTTTTATGACGTGTCTCATTATTAAAAAAAAAAGAACTTGCGACAATCCTGAACTAGACGTTAAGCGGCGAAACACACAGGTCTAAAATTTACAGACGTCGATATTTTCACCTTCGCTCTGAATTATAATTCAAAAAGTTAATGGAAGGTTTTCTATTTTCCTTTAAACTATAAAACGACAGAGACTAAGATACCGACAGTAGGCTAACATACCGATTGTAGGCTAACATACCGACAGTAGGCTAATAAGGAATTACAAGACGCAGTGGTCAAATACCCCATGCATCAATAAAATGTTATATAAGGCTGAGACGAAAAGTCACTCCGGAAAATAATCTCCACTCTGAGCTATGGAGATGCTGGTACAACGTTATAAGATACGAGGCCTTGAAGAGGCTAATATCAGTGTGTGAACTATAGCTCATAGTTTTTTGGTCTCTTATAAGTCAGGCTAATCAGCGCGACGTTATCCTGTATGGACTGAAAAAAAAAAAACAGGTACGCTCCATTTTTGTACAGACTGTTCTGCACGGAATATTGAGGTTCCTTGCTTGAGGTCTTGAGTGAAAAGCGGGTGCGGGACACCGCAGGTAGGCGAGTCAGTGCGGCAATTAACTGCCAAGCAAGCAGTGCCACAGCACGTCGTGGTGCTGGTACACGACGGCTGGAAGACCTGGTCGCGGTGGCTGGCTACTCTATGGCTGACGGTCATGCTAAAGATCCAAGAAGATTACTACGGTGATGTGGGCAGAATATAGAAGTAGCCAAGTATCGGCATTAATTAGAAGTCGAAATGACACTGACCGGGAAGGCTCAAACAAGGCGGGGAAAGGAAGAAATAAACACAGGAGATGAAAAAAAAAAGCTACGGAAGAAAATATCGAAAGGACAAAGGAAGAAAAAGCAAATAAGGAAAAATAGAAAGAGAGAACGTAAGGTGGGCCGGGATAGCGTCGTCGGTATAGCCACTCGCTAAGGACTGGACGGTCCTGTGATCGAATACCGGTGGCGGGGAGAGTTTCCGCACCCGTACAGACCCGCCCTGGGACCTACTCAGCCTCCCATACAAAGGGAACCGCGTTATTCTCGAGGGTAAAGAGGCCACGGCGTGGCATTACATCACCCACTCCCATCTAGCGCCGAGTGTATAGAAAGAATACAGCTGTACATCTACTCCCTTTCCGTGCCGTCATGACATTTATACGGCAAACTTTACCTTGACGTGAAGAAAGAATTCACGTTAATAAGAAAGTCCCCACATGGGCTCTCGATCCCACCCACGTTCCTATTCAAGAGAATTGCAGGCTTTTCTCACGGGATAAAGGGGCTACAGCGTGAAGCTGATCACTTATCTAATCTAGTATCGAGTTTAAGAATGACTGAAGCTGTATCCCGACACACATGTATGACTTCATGGAGTGCAAAGGGACGCCTTCACCTCTATAGCAGACACCAAATAACAATGAATAAGGAGAGATAGAAGCAAGCAGTACGTATGCCCAAAACATGTGATGTTCCCCCGACACGTATTAAATCGCCCCCCCCCCCACCCACCCCACCCCACACCTATCCCAACTCACCACTGATAATCAGCACCTACTGTTCAGGTCTAGTTCGGAATTTGACTGAAAAATAGGTTGTTGGTTTGAATTAACAGCGGAGTGTTTCCTTTATTCTTTCGAAAATTTTCATGTGTAAATTACGCAGTAAATCTCCGCGCAAAAAAAGAGGGGTTCAGACTTAAAACAAAGAACTTTATTTGTAAGAATTAAATTAAATATGTTCACAATCAGACCTCAAATAAAACAACAATTCTGCCTGCAACAGTTTATTTTATAGTGATATTGATATGGAAGAGCAGGTCTAAATTAGGGTATATCATGAATGTTTCATAGCAGAGCCACAAAACTCTAAAGGGTTCAATAAATATCATCGCTTCTGGAATAACAATAAAGATTCGTAAAAACTGGGTAGCAGTAATTTGGGGCATGCCATTGGCTTGAATATGAATTAGTTTTATAAGCAAACCCGCGCCGTTAACACTACTATAAACGATCACAAAATGCTTCTTTCTATCGGCATTTTATGCCGCCCCTCTTCCCCCCCGCCTTTTGGGTGTCTGTAATCTGGTACCTAACGAAAATCACCTAGAGGGTAACAATCGTATACAAGTAATTCTGCTACTGTTCGCTAGATGGCGACACGCGCTTCCGTGCGTAATTCCAGAAGCGTGTGGAACCGCTTTCTGTAAACTAGCATCATGAAAATTGCTATGTGGTTTTATAACATGCCGGGTGTTCTTTAAACTCTAACGACCAGGGAACCCCTAAAAACGATTAAACTATACAAACTATATTGCAAAATGTGTACTTAAACTATCCTCCAGTGTCACAATAGGAAAGTACGAAACTTAAAAAAGAACTTCAAGAATAGTGGTCACAGCACTGTAAAATATGACGGATAAAATTATAGTTCAACAGCCCTAGTGGGTCAGGACATCCTCCTTTACGAGGTTTCGAGATCACACTCAGATACTCCAAACTAGGTAGCACTCCTCTGGAAGAGTGATCGGTGTGATCGGAGTGATCGCAGAGACCTCTACCTGACAACACACGACATTCACAACAGACAGACATCCATGTCACGGGTGGGATTCGAACCCATCTCAGCCAGCAAGCGGCCGCAAGCCCACGCCTCAGACCGCGCGGCCACCGGGATCGGCCTATTATGCACACCTTCCGAAACTTTATCTACTTGGTTTTCGTTTCCTTAAGAATCGATAATAATTTGATTTCATGTCTTTGGAAACGATATCCGTAAATCAAAATTTCATGTACAAGAATTTAAGAGCGGGATAAATTCAGGGAATGCCTGCTAGCATTCGACACACAGTCTTTTGTTTTCCCGTTTTTTAAATCTAAAACGTAAAGATTTAGGTGCACATACCTGTAACTTTTGTTTTATGTGGGTATGAAACTTGATCTCTCACATGACGGATGGAACACAGGCTTAAGTGTTCTAACGTGGTGCTGTGAGAGATGGTGGGCACCAAGAGGGAGGAAGTGACCGGGGGAATGTGGAGAACTGCATGAGAAACTTCATGATTTGTACCCTACGTTGAATGTTAATGGGGTAATCAGATGAAGCAACATTAGATAGGCGGCGCACATGGCGGACAAGGGAGCGAGGGAAAGTGCATACATGATTTTCTTTGCAAAACTTGATTGAAAGGCACCCCTGGAAGACCTGGCGCAGATGGGAATACTGAAGAGCATCTGAATGAAATACGGTATGAAGGTCTGTAGTGAACACGGTATTGAACCTTCAAATTCCATAAAATGCCGGGAATGTCTTGAATATCTCTTGATGCATTTTCTCAAGAAAGACTCTGTTCCATGTAACTAGCTAATAACAATGATACGTTTAACATAATGCTCTACAAACAGTACTGACCAAAGAACATGTTCAGAATCGCAGCACACTCATTTCGGACACATTTCAATATTATCATCTGATGCCAAGTCTGTGTCTCCTCCCTCTGCATTATACAATTAAAGTACTGTATTCAATTTCTTATTCCTTTAATATTCAACGAACAATTCACGCATTTATAAATGAGTCTGTGCACGAAATGAATAGCGCGATTAAATATTTGATTTTATCGAGGCGCTGATTATCTTAGAGTATTCTAGGACGTGACGTCACTTAATATGGAAGATGGCAAGACACATGCTGATGGAATTTGCTGGCTCCATCTTCAGGGTAGAAGAGATTCACCACTTTACATAGTGTCATGTCCCACGAAGCCGTAATATAGGGTAAAGTGGAAAGCGCAATTTGTCGTTTCAACTTTATAAAATGAGATTCAACATTAAAATTAAAAAAAAATCGAATGAAGAACTAAATCAACTATCAATTGTTAAATCATCGCCTTATTTTACGTAAAAAATGATTCATGCGCCCATTGTTTTACTGTAACAATTTTTGGCACATTTCCTTTAGAATCTACGAACCTAAAGTATCTTAGTTACAAATGTGCATTCTGGTCTGTTAAGATCAGTCTACATTGCTATCTTTATCGTCTGCATGGTGATCGAATCTAAGACGCCTATGGGCTTTATATATATCACATTGGGAACTATACACAATTTATTTAAATTTCAAATTTTTACCTAAAGAAACGCCTCTCCATTTCAAGCCACCAGTATTACGCTGTTTCGTGAACTTTAAAACACAATAATTTCTCCCCCTTTTCTTCCACTCGTGTCATGTACAATAGCAAGAATTCTTATACCTGGAGGTGTGCAGTTTTGGAGGAAATGTGATTAGACTGTTCATCCTGAACAGCCAACCAACTACACTACACTTCTTGTACTGAAAGACCTATGATTTGTTTCCTTATTTCTATAAAACTTTACAGCTTATTTTCTGGGTGGGTAAAAAGGAAAGAACACAGACTCAGTGTTTTCACTGCATTCGTTAATTCAACTACAGTTTCGGTGCAATTGTGAACAAAGTGCTGAGGACAATATGCAAGCCTGACGAACGAAAAGCCAGATTGTGTCCCTTGTCACCAGGGTATGGTTCATCATTACGAAGGAGACTGCCTCCAAGCACGGAAGGCGGCTGAGAAGCAGTAGCGAACAGACGACAGGAGGTGGCTCTCCAGTTTGGGGGTTGTGCCGGTTATTGACAATGCCTCACCGCAAGAACATGTAGCATTTTGTGAAATGCTAAATAGGTCCTCGCAGGTGGACAGATTATTCGGAACACACTAAGTAGTGAAGAAAAAATACCTGGTGCAGGGAGGCTTCATACAGCAAATTCACTGAAACCTAGTTTATGGCAAGCACAAGGATAATATACATGTACAGGAGTAAAGGGGTCAGATAGGACAAGTATAGACTGTACACTGCTGATGATTGTCAGTTTTTATTTTTGAGAATGGGATGTAGAAGTAGGAGAAGGCTGAAGAAAATATGTAGAAGTAGCAGGAGGTTGGTTAAAATAGGTAGACATCACAGGAGGCTGAGGAAAATAGGTGGAGGTAACAGAAGGCCGAGGAACATATGTGGAAGAAGTAACAGGAGGCTGAGAAAAATAATTAGAAGAAAGAGAAGGCTGAGGAAAATGTGTAGAAATAACATGAGACTCGGGAAAATATGTGGAAGAAGTAACAGCAAGCTGAGAAAAATACCTAGAAGAAGAGAGAGAATTTTGAGGAAAATACGTAAAAATAACAGGAGACTCAGGAAAATATGTAGAGGTAACAGGAGGCTGAGGAAAAACTGCAAGACAATAATGATATTCGTAATTTATACACTTTACCTAATATTGCTAAAGCGACAGAATTGGTAGTATTGGGATTTATGACGCATGTAACACGCATGGGCTATCTCAGAAATGCTACAGGTATTTAGTCGGAAATCCGAAGGTAAGAGACGAGGCAGGAGACCTGGAAGTAAAGGGAGATTATCGAATTATATTTCAAACTGACAGGATTTGAGATCGTGAAATTGATTAATGTGATTGTGAATATGGAACCGTGGAGGTCCCTTAAGATATAGCGATGAGCTTTTGAGTTCTGTAACAGGCCGAATGATAATTTTAGCGTCTGAACAGGTACTCGGCTCCAAGAATTACGAGTATACGTAATTCTGCATTTCCCCCATGCAATGCATGAATTTCCTATGTTATCTCCTTTGTTCCGATAAACCCTAGAAATATCTGGTGGACTGTAACAATTATGAAGCTCTGACTGTGCTATTTCACCACTCTCGTAACTCCTCGTTTAGGTCAAGGCACTCTTCACATTACCCTGTTATTTACCATATCCGATCTAAAAGTTGGCAGACCCGCATACAGAGAAAATAAAGATATATTTTTGTATATTTTAATCTTTATATTTTTAGATACAGGGCCAAAAATTTAAGTTTCTGAACTGCGTGGTAACAAACATTACCGGAATTTAACTGGCTATTACAAAGATAAATGGCTTTATTTTAAACAAATTGTACACTTCAATTACTCTGGATATGATAAGACACAATTACAACACCATACCAGTAATCACAACATAGCTTTAAAGCTGTTTTTGGATACATACATGGGCATTGTGAGGAAAGATGTAACGACAGACATGCATTTTAAGAAGTTTGCGCAAAACCAGCACCTTTATATGAAAGAAAAGGAGAAGATACTCGCTAGAACAGAACTGTCAACTGAAGAGGAAGACACGAAACAAAACCTAGGAAGAGATGGGGAAACAAGAATAAGTGACATTTGTATCCTCCACCACTCTTCCGTTACCAAGCACGTGTCTTTTCTTCATACCAAATTGTACAACGCCACATGCTAACCAGGATCTCGGGCCTGTCGTCTCTCCAGGCTGTGGCTATTAATACGGGCCAAACGAATATCGACCGCAGATCTGCACCCGCTTTCAGGCAGCAGATGTCACGGCACAACAAAAAATTAACCTCGTCGACAATAGAGCTTACCGAAGCTGACATCGCTGCGCCGGCTGTCAAATATTCGCTTCCTCCAGGCCAATAAAGGAGTTGTACAGTAAAAGAGTCACTGCTGTTGGGGTCCGGAAGAAATCCGCAAAAGGCCTTCACAAAGTAATTACTTAAATTACTTCACATTTATGTGACACACTGCACTATTATATCTGCAACGGGAAATTTTCGAAGAAATATTCGACTTGCTAATTAGAAGATTAATGTTAATTCCAATCGATATATTTGCGAATATTTCTGCACCCTTTTAAATACTGAACAGAAACAGTGAATAGGCCTACAAGAATATTTATTAACAGTTAAGACTAAAATTCATTTAAATCTTATATAAAGACGCAGTTTGTACCTCACGTGGAACACAATGTGCTTAATCGGCGAAGGATTTATAGGGAAAGAATGGCTATTTCCAGCGACAATCATATGGAGCCAAGACACTTTGTGCGGGGGGGGGGGATACAGCTTCTAGTAATAAACGTGGCGGTAATTTCTTATTCTTTACCTTCCTCCCAGTGTTCCTGTATAGAGACGACCTGGTCTGGAACAACCATTGCGTATAGGTCTAGATACTGCTACCTGGAAGCCTCACTCACACCCTCCACTCACGGTCACACATTAAACACACTATCCTGAGACAGATGAATCCGCGCCACAAACTCACACCCTGTTTCTTGAATAGCCACTTATTAATATCTTCCCATCTACGTCCAGGTCTCCTGATTGCTTCTCCCTCTCAAGACATCCGACCAAAAAATCATATGCATCTATGTAGGTCTCAATTGCTACCGGGTCTTTCCCAGGGATAAAGCGGACGGGGCGTGGTGCTGACCACTCATCCCTCCTATAGCCGAGGCTGCGAATGGGTTGAAACTGTACCTCCACCTCCCCTCTGTGCCTGCATAGGCAAGTGATGGGGTGACCTTTATTTGTACCTATGTAGATCTAAGTGCAATATGATAGCGAAATAGACCAACAATACACGAATATATTTTAATTCTTGAGTTATTTAACGACGCTTCTTAATTGCATGTGCTGTACAGCATAAGAACACAGGATCACTGTATATCATGAATTGGAGATCACGTGATATGAAGGCGCCGTATTCTGACTAAGCCACTAGAAAGTGACGAAAACTACAAAATATCTAAGCCCGTATAACTAGTTTCCGGCTATGATCCGAACCAGTGACCTCCAAAACACACAGCACAAATTCAGGTACTCAAGGGTAACATTCAGGCTATAAATTGAGTGATACATAGCGACCGGTAATAGTGGATGCCAAGAAGTTACTGAATCGTTCATCCGAGTAATTATATATTTCATAATGTATGCTAGTTGCTTTAGGCAGTCAGGGGTATCTAACACAAGAGCCGCGGTTGCATGCGACCCGCCAGCTTGTTTTCATTCGGCCTACGGCCATGAACGGGAATTATATACATATATATATATATATAATAAAAAGTACACAATAATTCAGGCAGTTCGTTATACAACTTGTAGTGACTTTACCTTTACCTTTACCTTAACATTCAGTACAATACAGAATGGTGCAGCATTTTAATAGTATTTTCGTACCATTGCTCTATTGACTGGTTGTTTTTCAAGACTTCCATTACTTATCTTTTTGTGACGCATAATGTGTGTGTATGTGACGTTTGAAGTTAACTCTTATACTTACAGCGTAACACGAAAGCATTTACAACCATCTGTCAAGAATGTATAAGGTCTACTGAACTATATGTTTTGTTTCGCGAAGAGCCACCACCTACTTGTTCTCTATACTGGAAGTAACAGAGACAAGAGGTAACTGCAATCACCCTTCAGGTATTTTGCAGTTACAGCATTGCATCCAGCTCTACAAAAAATAATTTAAAGTTGCAACACTCTTGACATCAGAATTAAGAGCAAACTAAAGGCAGACGCCAAACAATCTGCTGCCTCAAGCCTTCGCACGACTGACATAACCCAATGAACCCCGCCATTTGAAACCATCCTTTGACAATTCAATTTTGGAACAAATTTCCTGTCCACCTGACTCACTTTGTGAGCGTGTTCAAAATAAAAAAGTCAAATTTCACACACAATGTAAAGAGCCGAAAAAAGGCATCAGCAATATGGCGGACAGAGTTCATTGTCATTCTTAAACAACACACAGCGTCTTATACATTCTGTCATGTCCTTATGTCAGAACTCTCATAGAGTCTCCGGTAAGGACTTAATCTGTGTCCATGAGATGTCTCGTAAAGAGACGACCTTGATCTGATATAAGAGGATTACAGACTGCTTCAGAAGGGGACGAGAGGTTAACATGCTGGAAGACGGAGACTGCAGCGATATTCAGAAACGTTTCCTACGCAGTTACAGCACCAAAGAGAGCCAGTATAAACACACGCTCATAAACTGCCCAAACTTCCATATATTCTTCCTCGTATGTGTGTCAGTCTCAATGTCTGTCTTCCTATCTACCAAGATGTCAGTCCATCCAAACACCCCGATACCTATCTATGTACGATGGATCATTAATTCATTCACTTATCGAAGGCGACGTCCAAACTGGAATGAATAAAATATGAAGAAGCTCGTGCAGCATGGCACTGGTTAGAAAGGAGGTGGTCTGAGAGGTTTTAATGAGAACGACAATACCAAAAGTCGGGCAACTCCTGCAGCCTCCCAAGATTCAAACTGGGTCCTTACAAACACAAATGCACAGTGCTATGGTTACACTGACATCTACATATTAATCAATTTACTCTGTATAACTTACCAAGAAGCCCACATTCAGTCTTCCTCGTTTAAATTGTTAAAAAAATATTGGTTATTACCACCGTCGGCACAATTTTCTTAACTTTAATAATTACAGTTCCACATTAAGCACGGCAACATGTTCCGACCATGCCGGTTATCGCCACACCATCAATTCTTAGAAGTCTCTTAATCTTACAATAAAAAGAAGCTGAGTTTACGGAATTTTGACGTTTTGCTGACCGTGCATCTCAGTATATTTATCTCAGTAATTAACCAACTTGAAGTACAAAATGTTTTGTTTTACAATAAGTTTATTTCATGCCTCTATATGTTTCGAGAACATGTGCTCATCATCAGGAGGTCAAAATTGTATTATACAGCCTCTGGTATCATCGCACTTTTAGGTGACCGTCCGGTGCACAGTTGAGAGTCCTCTCTCAACTGTGCACCGGACGACCACCTGTAGGTGTGATGATACCAGAGGCTGTATAATACAATTTTGACCTCCTGATGATGAGCACATATGCTCGAAACACGTAGAGGCATGAAATAAACTTATTGTAAAACAAAAAAAAAATTGTGCATCAAGTTGGTTAATTACTGAGATAAATATTGAGTTTACAGAAGTTACTGATGTATGATTGAGAGCTGATTCGTGTATATTTTTAGTACCAAACAGAATGAAGTGTAGGTACTGATAAAATATGTACTGAAATTAGATAAAAACTCTCTACTCCAGCTAGCTGCTAGTGTGTGGTTGAAGAGCATGACTCCACCATAAATACTGGAACCTGTAATACACAAAACAGACAAAATACACCTTGTCATACAACATAGTGCCAATTTACCGAAAAACAGCAGTATTGTAATCTCTACTTCATATAGTAGTATTAGAAACCCACAACACGCAAAAGGCAGAATACGGTTGTCAAACAACAACCGTCATTAAACCATATCTTGGTAGAGTCCAATTCCGAACCACGACCTTTACCGAGCTTGTGTATACCATCCACCACCAAACATCAACGATCCGCTGGAGCAGAGAAATTTTAACTAATTTTAGTACACATTTAATCAAAACCTGTTTTTTATTCTGCCTTATGATGACTGGCATGGTCGAAGCATGTTGCCAATCTTAGTTTGATACTCATAGCTAAAATTTAATAAGACTATTACTATGGATTTAACAACCACCACACAGTCTATCTGACCAATAAAATTATAATATCTTATTTCCTTGTATATTCCAACATTATCCCCAAGGACACAATGTAAAGCATGTTAAGTCTTTGTTTTACAGTGATTCAAGACACCAAGGCTTATATGCATACAAAACGACGGACAGGCGGTATTTCAAATATAACAAGCAGTCTTCCAGACCACACAAATCACTTTTGTTGTTCGTGTGACAGTGCATCCTTAATGTGAAATGACGCGTGAGACCAACTAGATGCAACAAATTATGGTTTATTAACAATCTATTAGCTCAACATGTTTCAGGCATCATTATGCCCATCTTCAGGAGCGCTAGACCTACGTTACTGCATATGGTATTCAGCACTAGATGTGCTGGCAGGAGTCTTGGTAAGCCGGGAAGCAGGCCGTATGCACACGGCCTGCTTCCCGGCTTACCAAGACTCCAGCCAGCACATCTAGTGCTGAATACCATATGCAGTAACGTAGGTCTAGCGCTCATGAAGATTGGCATAATGATACCTGAAACATGCTGAGCTAATAGAATGTTAATAAACCATAATTTGTTGCATCTAGTTGGTCTCACACGTCATTTCACTCACAATCACTCCTCACAGTGCTGAAGGCCGAAATTTTGTAATTACTTTCTGGAGAACAGAACTTTCTCCCTAGTACAAGATAGCTCTCACGTATTGACCTAAGAAGACCATAATAGTCTAGTCCCTTAGATTCCTCGCCCCCTGCAGTAGTTGCTTTTTGTGACGGGCGAAGCTAGTTGGGCTCGGGGGTATCATGCGATGTGCTGCCGTCTCCGACACGATTGCCCAAGGTCTTTCAAGAAACGGAGGATATAAAAAGTGTTGTTAGATACACTTACACAGAAGTTGTGGACCTGAGTGGCTTGTCACTTTATCATTCGTGTCCCTACGCCTTGTTGTCTAGGAAACGTCATTATCGACGCATCCTTCAAACACGATACCTGCGATGTTTGAAGACATCAGTCACCTCTAGTACACCAGCAGTTAAAACTGCACACATGACATTGAAGAGCACACAGTTCTTCACGTGCATAAAGCACATTTTCTGTGCCTAACGATATAATTTGTGAGCTATCCACCGAAACACAATCTCAGTGGCCGCGCGGTCTAAGACGTGGATCTGCAGCCGCTCGATTGCTGGGATTTCTGTTTAGAATCACGCCGAAGGCATGGACGTCTGTCTCGTGTGAGTGTTGTGTGATGCCATGTAGAAGTATCTGATTAGGAATGATCACTTATACAGAAGAGACCTACCAGTTGCGGTGTCTCGCTGCGATCGTGAAGTCACGATGAGGAAGGCCCAGCCCAATAAGGGCTGTTGCGCCATGGGGAAAAATTCCAGAGAATGCGAGGGTAAAACAGGGGTAACTGAATGTAGACGACACAGGGCAATATTTAGGGATTACAGATAATCTTTTAGTTTCGGAAATACAATAACCGTTACTGAGAATATGTTATTCTACCCTTCACTGATTGGGCAATGTAAGACCTCGAAATAACTCCACAGAGCAGAGTCCTTCTTGAGAAGCCAATCGGTTCTCAGCTAGTCAAGAAATTTCCAGCATTTTACGGAACCCGAATGTTCTTTACTACGTTCACAACAGCCCGTCACCCGTCCCTTTTCTGAGCCAGATCAATCCAATAAATGTTGCCATGGCACTTGCTGAAGATCCATTTTAGTATTATTCTCTCATCTAAGCCTGGGTCTTCCAAGTGTCTTTTTCCCTCAGGTTTCCCCACCAAAACCTGTACGCACCTCTCCTCTCCCCCATACATGCTACGTGTCCCGCCCACCTCCCTTGAAACCAGATGAAAGGCGAGTGGTCACTTCGACGACGTTTTCTCTAAGAAGTCTCTATGAAAAGAATTGTATAGGATAGGCTGTCTGGGCTTTGGTGCATATCTGTGCGCAGAAGCAGGAAAATAATTTATATCCTTTATGGAATCAAATCCCGATCATCTAGCTCACAGTCACTGATTTCCTTCCTTTACTTCTTAAAGACTACATAAAGGAAGCCCCCAGACCATAAAACTTATAAAAATTATTTCCTCAAGAGAGCTTTCTTTTGTTATCCTTGTAACATACCAATTAGGTTGCAACAGACTGCAAATGAATAGCTTATGGTGTCAAGAGATGGCAGGACAGGTTTCTTTTTTACTGATAACATCACAATATAGACATATACAGCGAAGAAATCTTGGTCTCAAAGCGACAAAACTTGTTAGAAGCGCGAGAAGGGTTACAAACTTGGGTGACCAGTACTTGGACAAATCCAACCATAAATAAAAGAGAACGTATCTGAATGTTACTGCCAGCCCCTGTGGGACAGCAGCGGTAGACAAATGCACGTGTCATAATTTGCATATGATAAGGAGGCGGGGCCCATCACACTTCTCGATAATTCTTCACTCTGTGGAGTTAGCGAATTCGTTTAGGTTAACGCGTTAGTACATATGACAGGAGGCATTACCGCCTCATTCAAAGTTATATACAATCCGAACTACCACACAGATATGTGAGTGGGTGTGTCTTCTGCAAGAAGTTGTAAAGAATTATCAGTTACCAGTCTAACAACAGGAAGTGCCTCTTAAAACCTCAGTCCATTTCCAAGCACCCGGAAACAACCATATGACCTGTTACTAAGTACAAAAGTTACGAAATGTGCATTAAAATAGATAAAGGTCTACTCAACAAACTAAGAAGACAAAAACTGACATTTAGATTATCATTATCAGTAGCATATACACACGTTCAAAATATCATTCATGAGAGTAAAGTAGTCTAAATCGCTAATAAGTATTTTAGTATCTTAAAACATTTTATATATACCGGGTGCTGATAAGTCCTTAGCCCGACCAGGAAGGAAACAAGTTCGGAAGCACGTCAGGGACGCGCGCGATTTCAACAATATCGAGACGCGAGCTGTCATCAAGTCCCCCCCCGTAAGGCAAGGAGCCGAAGGAAATTCACGCCATTATGACATAAACATTAAGTTGTTTCCTTCCCGGTCGGACTAAGGACTTATCAGAACCCCTGTAAAATTTTAGAAGTTTACGGGTGGCTCAGATATACGGGTAAAGTAAAAACGAAATTTTAAACTCGTAAGCAATTATCTAAGCTGCATAGATATGTGCCAACAAACATTTCACGTGATACTTATAATCAATGTAGTAATATACGTGGGTGTTTCAGAAAGTAAGGTTCCCTATTTTTTTGCCACCAAAATACTTCACATAATAAGATGCCTCTTTCTACAATTATTACTTACTTCATTCACGATTTTTTCA
>Ga0123357_10003272_pt1 | contig 18488 bp, 9 predicted proteins | sample TergutEmb28metaG_FD_89873 | JGI IMG/M metagenome (GOLD analysis project Ga0123357, IMG submission 89873) | Embiratermes neotenicus P4 segment gut microbial communities from Petit-Saut dam, French Guiana - Emb289 P4 | ecosystem: Host-associated > Arthropoda: Insects > Digestive system > Gut ...
CGGGAAAAAATTCACGCATGCGCACTAAGGTTCAAGGTCGGCTCATGCAAGCGCGCTAGATTATAATCCATCAGGTGTTCGCATAACAAAATACGGTCGGATACTTTTCTAACAGACCTCGTATATTAAGCACAAATATGAAATACGTACATGGCGTAATAATTATGACGCTATCACATTTCTCAAAGAGATCTGTTAATTCCTACAATTTGTTGTTTTCTTGTATCTTAGCAACAGATCTAAAATTGAGTTTAATAAAAAAAACGCGCACGCAAACAGAATGTGGATAAGAGCAAGTTGGCGGAACGCAGAAATATCAATTCCTATGTGCCCAGCAGAGATGCCACATTTTGTGCGCTCAAACGTAATTAGATATACATGAAATGTGGTCGCTGGAATTGGCCAATCTAAATATAAATGTAAACTAAGAAGGTTCAAAAAATTTTATGAAATTCTCCAAAAATCCGTACAAAAATAAATTCTTTCGGCGTTTCTCGTGCTTATATGCACACGGACGGGCGGGGGGACGGGGAGGGGGGGGACGGAGTCTCTTAATAGGCAATCCGCATTGATACGAAGTGATGCAGAACAGTAGCGAGAGTGGCACTTAGTTATGTTATGCTATATTTTCTGAAGTTTTAATCATCCTTTGTTGAGATAATCACCGGGGTTCCATAACCTAATAATTGTCAGACCCCTGTTTGTGGAAATGTACAGTTCCAGCAAATTGCAGTATTTCGCGTGACTTCTGGAGACTTAATTTACATTTTTGTAAAAAATCAATTTAATAAATTATTTTCGTGCTATTCAAACTCGTGAACATACTGCGGGATTTTCATTATATGACCCTGCGCAAGCCCGCTGAAATATTTTAAGCCGGATGGTGTTTAAAAGAATGTAACCCCTCCTCCCACTTACCCATAAAATTCTGAATTATGTGGTGCTAATGGTTCAACCAATTCAAACGGTCGCATAGCCGCAATATTGGTATTTTTTATAAAGCATGTTGAACAGTTACAACCTCCACCTTTGTTCGCATTGCTGGTAGTTAGTATTGATGTCAGAAAATGGAACACTTCAAGGACGGACTAATGGATGGACGAAGGACAAACAGTTTGAAGGACAAAGTTAGCTGCCACACTTGCGTTCTTTCGGATACTTTATAATGCTAAAATAGCTTATACTGTGTTCAGAACATGCAAACAAGTATAACTTATAGTCAATGTAGATTATCGATCTTGCAGCGACAGTGTTACTTCCATAACAGCGCAAGACCTTCAAAATGCGTGTTAATTTCCCTAAATGTGTATAGATCACGTTACGTTTCGCTTTTGGACAGATGACCGTGAACTGTGCGTTACTGAAATTAACGAGAATAGGAACTAACGTAGTAGCAAGAATTCGCAGTTGACAGGATGTCAGTAAATTAACTGAGCATTTTGACACGACATGTAATAACATGGTTATCATGAACGGCGAAAAGAGAGATTACAGAAGAATCCTTTGTATCACATTTCGTGGCATCCTGGAATTCGTTAACAGGAAAAGGACGAACTCATAAAATAAACGACATTCCGGCCTATATTCGAGTGGAATAGGGATTTGCTGTGTTTGGTTGGCACAATTGTAATAGTGGGGAAATATGTGCTCTGCATTTGTAGGTTAATTTAGATATGAAAGAGGTATGATCCTAATTGTTCTATAGCGTATAAATTCATAATTAGTCCTGAATTATGGTAGATGAGGTTCTCGTCTAGGTACTCCTTTAGGTTCTATATTTACGTCACGTTTTGTCAGGGAATTCGGAAATTGATATATGTGTGGTATATGTCAAAGAAGTAGAGAATCACACAAGCAATACATCCAAATAATATGAGAGGCATCTATTTGTAAGGCTCATATATGTTCAAGCGTATGCAGGACTATTCTTAAAAACAGGAAGTCCCCGACTTTCTTAAGTAAATCGTTTCTGAAAAAGCTTACGAAATTCACAACGTACGAAAATCAAGGCATAGACTTATATGGTATAAGACAGGGTCCTATTCCTATTCCCATCAAAGTTGACGTTTGGTTTACAATATGTAGACAGTACAAATAAATTGTCTAAAGCTATTTCTTGCCTCAGTTTCTATATATTTCACTAATTTTGCTGGCATTTAAGACACACAATATGCAGTTACGAATTCAGTTTTACCCTTCTAGACACTATGGAAATGCAGGGGCATGTGTGATAGGGTAGGTGGAAGGAACACATTACTCTGTGGGCGTGGTGTGATATGATGTTTGAAAAAAATTATTGCAGGAACGAATAAACACTACTGTATGAAAACAGATAGGCTAGTGATTGTCGGGACCGCACAGAGATTGAGTTTTGGCTTGGCTGACAGCTTGCGCCACTGGCGATAGCTCGAAATGTTCGTTTGTCAGCTGTGTAAGAAAGTACAAATTTGGCGTAAGAAGGCGTATTAGGGGTGACATTTTATAAAGTCCTAAAGTCGAACTTCTGAAATTCGAAGACTGGACATACCGTAATATAAACTGACCCGTCAGGATCATATTCTGGTTCCTATGAGAGATATAATAGCTTTAGCTGTCTTAGTAAGAACGAGAAGCGTTAGAAATTAAGATGAGGCTAGATACGTCCTTTAGTTTCAGTGGAATACTGAATTCCGTGATGTCAAGAATTCGTGACACGCTGATAAATGACTGGTGTGTGTGTGTCATGTTGTCGCAGTGGCTTTAGTTAAACGTCAGAACTCTTTACGTATGCTGTCTAGAGCGCACGTAACTACTACGGTAAGGGTGGCCGCAGGTAAAAGTAGGCAGAGTGAGATTAGCAGTCTCAAAGGCCACAAAACCAGTCCGTTTCGTTTCGTTTCATCTATTGATCGAGACACAGTCCAAAGGCTGTTTTAGCTCGTGGTTAAAATGAGCAGGAGGTCTCTCACGCACAGACCACATAGTTTGTCATGTTTGCAAGAGTACATCTACAGTATCTGAAACAATTCTTCCCTTGCCATGACTGTGAATGAGCCGTCGCGACCATATGCTGATAGTAATACTGTGGCTTGGGTTTGGAAGCTGAAAATGGTACTTCTCTACCTCGATATACATTTAACAACCCCCTCCCCCGTATGAACCACGCTGTGTCACGTAATTAGGCCATGTAGCCCATTAAGGTTTCATACCATCTTCTCGGCGGTATATAGGGTCTAATCATGAACTCGAAAAGGGGGCGGATTTATTACAGAAAAATGGGTTATAACAGTCATCCTCTGTATTTGTATGTCAATGCAGAAAAAACGCTTTTCTTATCCGGATGACGTCAGCTCTCCTGACTGAAACATGGTATGTCATAGTTCCGTTCAGTTCAGTCATTCTACTGCACGGATAGAGTCTCAGTCCAGGTACCAGCTTTTCTTGATTACTTCGTCACAGTTATGCTGAGGCTATAGAAAGTAGCCCTATGGAGCGAATCAATCAGCATCTTTTTGAAGCTGCCATTCTTCCGTCTCCAACTTACATAAGTGTGATGTTAATGGCAAGTACGTGATGAATTTCTTTATGATTTTTACGGTATTCATACCGTACATTTTCTTATAATCAGTTTATCAACCACCAAATGCCCTTAACAAAAAATACATTTCATGACAAGCACCAAACTCCTAGGTGTTTCGACACCGGGGTGCCATCATCAGGGAGGTTTCTATAAAAAAGGAATACAAGTCCAACACGGTGATCTAAGCATTAATCGACCTCATTAGAATGACTAAAATATTAAAACTCTAAAATACATAAATATTACAAGCACCAAATTATAAAATTCCCATAATGTGACATTAAAAATATGCAATAGTGAGCCACTTCAAGTACAAACCCGCAGGCGCTTATATTCTGTCTGCAGTATGTTTACAAACAGCTGTCTCGATCTTCGTGTTAAAAAAAGATCTCGTCCAGCTAGGGAAGGTGAAGTGCACCGTGGCTGGCGGTGCAGTATATAATACAGTGTAGTAGTGCACAGTATAATTTTATACTTGTTAACTTATTTTACTCTAGAATTATAACATTTTAACCATTCCATTGAAGGCGATACAATACCTAGTTTAGCCTGTTGCACTTGTATTCCTTTGTTCTAGAATACTCTCTGAGGATGGCAGCCCGGTGTCGAAACGTGTAGGATTTGAATGCTTATCATGAATTGTATTTCATTATTTGTATGTATTGATTGATATATTTATTTGTTATCCATCAAGTAAATGGACATTTTAAAACCAAAATCGTGCTTTGCAACACCACAAGCAAATTTCAGAACTTTTCAGGTGATTTTTAATATTTGACGGAAAATATTTATTTTTTAGTGAGTTCGAGGACCTGCTTTTACCACTACACATTTGTTATCACTACATAAGCAGTTTCTTTATACTCGTATTTAGCACTACACATGTTGAGGCGTTATATTATTATTATTACACATTACAGTGTTTGTATTACTCACTTCGATGGTAAAAATGTATCCCGCTATAAATTTCAGTTTCCCACAATGTACTACTTTCTGTGTGGCCATAAAATATCGCTCATAGTTTAATAAATTTCTTCTGAAGTCCCTACTTGCACAATTATAAAAAAATATACAAATTTTATTCAAACACAACATTTAATAGTGTTATTAGAGCGACATGTTTCGGCTCCTACGAGTCATCATCAGACTATATTTTGAATCATGTTTAAGGTGTACAATTAACAGTGCACATTTTGGGATCCCAAAAGTTTACATGGTATTGGACTACTGTTATTTTTATATGGGCATATTTTGGGATCACCTTCTTTTTAAAACACTCTTTATTAAAATATTATGTTGGGACAATATTTTACTACTTTTTTTCTTAGGTTCTTGTATAGATTGACGGACTTAGCTTGACTCGCAAAAACTTTAATTGTCAGTAGTCCAGTACTATGTAAACTTTTGGGATCCCAAAATGTGCAGCCCACTGTTAATTGTATACCTTAAACATGGTTCAAAGAATATTCTGATGATGACTCGTACGAGTCGAAACATGTCGCTGCAATAGCACTATTAAATGTTGTGTTTGACTGAAATTTGTATATTCTTTGATAATTAAAAACACAACGGGATGACTACAGTTAAACTACTTGCATAATTTTTTTAGTTAACTGTAAAATACAGTGCGTGTTCGTGCGTGCGTGCGTGCGTGCGTGTGTGATATGTGTACAAGCAAAGATTGCGTCAATCTGTCCCCTTTCCATGATAAGTTACCCTGTTTAGCCATTTCGTGTAATTCACAGCTTTAAATTGAAAAACTGCTAGCAAGAAACGTCTGAAAATTTCTTCGCACATAAACACAACAAAGAACTGAGAAATAATGCTTTCATGTCTGTGAGCTTTAAGATTATGGTCTTCGGCGATGTTATAGGTTGAAATTCGATAACAGAGCTACAGGCGGTTCGTTGGAAATGTTCCATGTTCTAGTAGGTTACTTCGGAAAGTAGTTTTTATGAGACTACACAACGTCTTAGACACAAAGACTATAATGCAGGTAACAGACAATGTACTGTCTGATTAATAAATGAGAATGTTCCAATGAAAATTCTGTGCACTGTGTTGCGATTCACACGAATTGCATTCTTTTTTTTCCCCCTTGCATTTTATGTACACTTTATATCAACAACACTTCAAATTTCCCTAAAATATCTGTTTAAAACATATCCAAGCTGTAAATATTCCAATTGTCATGTCTTCTGATACCAGATTTTTCCAATATGTCCAACCCCACTTGTGATGTTTAAGATTAATCTTCCATATCAATACTTCCATATTAGCAGCTGTTCTGTACCGAAATGTTACAGCTGCTCGATATGCGAGCGGACAGCTAGAAGGGCAACACTGTTAACAACGTCGAGCGGAAGGGAATGAAACATACGAATTAGTTACGGCCACTGGAGTGACTGTTGTAGAGGCTTTGGGCTGGTTTGTACTGCAAAGTAGGGGCAGAAGGTAATGACAACAGAGGGCAGAAAGTGGAATCTTTGAGCGCTGTCATCCGCACCATCGTTCGGATTTATTTCCGTTGCTTCAGTATAAAGAATACAAATATTCCTTCTTGAGAAGCTACTAGTTCCCGAACGTTTAAGAAATTTACGAATTCTATGGAATCCAGAGTTTCATTTTGGTGTTAAGAAAATCGTTTCAATATTCCGAATTCCGAATAAATAACTCCCGTTGGCTACCTCCCACCCTGTTCTGTAAGAAATTTTTAATATCGCGCATAACTTATTTCCATGAAGTCTGTTTCCCTCAGATTCCTCTGACAAAATTTGTATGCATTTCTCTTCCTTCCTATATATGACAGCCCGTCTTATCTTCATAAATGTGATCACCCCCTAATATCTGGCGAGGATTAATAATTACAAGATTCTCAATTTGCAGTTTTTTCCTACCTCCTAGTTCTTTCGGTCTCTTGGGTTCGGATGTTTTCCTTGGAATCCCGTTCTCAAACTCGCTCGATCTAGTAAAGTGGATAAACATTTTTCACCCATAGAAAATAAGAGCTAAAGGCATGATGTCATTTAATCGCATTCATTGTTGCATAAATTCTGTATCTGACCAGTCTTCAGTGATGTAATGGAGTGTGCATGAGTATAAACTCGTAGAATTGTTCAAATATCGTTAGTGCGTTCGTTTATATACGTTTGAATTTGCATAAATTTACCAAAACCCTACAGGTGAGCTTGGATTTGGACTGAAATTTGTAGAATTATCCAGGTTTTGATGTGATTCAAATATTTCTGATAAGAATTCCATACATCGTTGGAGTCGCGTAACCTTACGGTCAGAAACATTTTGAAGAGAGAAGTGTTACAAAGAGTTGCCAACAAAGTTTGTCAAACTTTGCTCGCCCCTTCTGCAGAACCTGCAGTCGAAAACAAAAATAAAGATACCGTTGTTGCTATGTCTATAGCTATGTTACACGTGATTAACCTATTACTGAGATACAGATTCTTTCTACTTTAAATCTGTGCATTATAACATCAACAATTTCTAAATTTTGCTGTTTTTGCCTTTGTTAACCTTTATGTAATACTGTATAAGTCTTGCGTATTATGTACTATTTTGTAACCTATCTTCAGAACAAATTTCATATTTTTATATTGCATTAATTATGGGCTGTCGTCAGAAAATTGAAATCTAAGTAAAATACACAAGCGTGAAATTGCCATTTTATGTTTTTTTATACTTTACAAATGTACCGCGTCGACAAAAATTTATATTTTTCGAAGATTTATGAAACGCGTCGTTTAGGCGCCTTAATTTAAGGGATTTTTAGAGTAGCTGATGTCTTTAATTTTCGAGCTTCCGACGTACCCTTAACCTTTTGACGCCTAACGACGACTATAGTGGTCGTACCGCACCGCTAACCTCTAAATGTTGCATTTTATATATTTATTCAACAAATACAGGTACTGAATAGTTTAAACACGGTATATACGCTCCTTTTTTTCCTCTTCAAAATGCAGTTTGTTTCATAAATCGAACGTATTTGGTTCCTGCATTATTCACATTTTATATACAGGATGTGCTAAAATTAAAAAAATAATTCCGGCGCCAAAAGGTTAAAAACTGTTGTTATAAATTTTAAAAAATACAGAAACTCCTTGTTTCAAAGTTAACTTACAATATACTTACGGATAACACATCGATATCATAATACTTACGGATGTGTACTGGATAAAGTGTGGGTACCTTATTCTAATAATCTCGTAAAATGAACCTTTTGGGTCCATAAAACACAAGGAAGTTTCGATTATTAGAGCGACTATTAAGATCTCAAGAACACCTCTCATTGGTCCACAAACTTCGATCTGTCATCTCATTCGGCCAATATCTGGCTTGATTAATCTTCATGGATGCTCCTTTTTTAGATCACATTATACCAAATTATAAATTATGTAACTAAACTTTTTAGTTACACCTAAAATATTACTTATAAACATTTTACTTTAATGCCTATGATAGACTAATTTTCTAATTTACGTGATCGTATTCTGTTCACTCCGAGCCAGCCATCGAAATACATAAGAATTTAACAATCCCGCCTCTTAACCGATACATCGGTTTCATATTCACCTGTCCCTGTATTCCTAATATACGAGTATTATCTGATATCACTCTGGCTTATAAGAGTTGAACCCAAGACTTTTAACTCACCTCATACTCGAAACAGCTGCCCTTGCCTACTGTTTTCAATTTACGCGATTCCTCATATCCAGCCCACACGCTTGAATAACCTGACGTGTTCAAGTTCGACCGTTATAAACACCCGGTTTTCTCAAATCGCAGCCATGAATATAATGGCGTTTATGCAACGGAAATCTACGCTGTAAATTGTCTCGTGTTTTCAGGGGTTAAGCTATTCATTATCACCGTCTAGGTTCCGACTCCCAAAGTACCTTACAAAGTATCCATGGACACCCCCACACCTTCATATTGTTGTAGAAACTACGAGCTGTTTCTTATCTCCATAAGGCAAAAATTACTTTTCTTTTGATGCATACCTATGTAGTGGCCATATGGATCTGCCCAACAAAGTGTCTGTTGGTGCGATACTAAATAAATCCCTTTATAACGGCACCGAGGTGTCAGAGCTTCGGGACACTGGTGCGTAGGGTCAGAATAACCAGCGCCACACCGTTACGAAAATAGGCTTTATTGTCGTCATAGGAACCTCAAATCTTACGTCCTAAGTTTGTGTTTGATGTAGCGTACCTGACGTCCTTGTAATTCTTTAGGAATACTGAGCTCGCGTAGCCTATTCATTTTAGGTGTAAAAAATTTTAGTAATTTTTGTCCGCACCACACCACACACCACACCACACATGTTTCTACACCACCTCTGAGACCAGAATGTTTTCAAAGTCGTTACTTTAATTTTACGGCTGATGTTTAAATAAGTGACCGAGCAGTTCTATACCCGATTTTATAGTCCTCATATTTCTGGAGTTTGATTTTAAGCCTTGTCTTGCTATGTAGGTTTATAAGAATTTTAGCAACAGTAGATAACCCTAAATTCTGATGACATTTAAATAATGTATAACCTACCACACATTACAGGAACGAAAGCACGAGTTCTGATTGCAGTAAATGGATATTAGGCATGTATAATCCTCTCTGAATTTGAAATTGATATTTCCTTTGTAGCTGACTGTCCCTGCCATCATTCTAACTATCATAACTTGTATATCTAACTTTCCGTCTGAATACGTAGGATCTCTACTTTAAATAGTTATTACCTTTTTAATTAATATATTTGGAAATGTGTACACTGTAACAATTACAACGTTAATGTGTACCATATATTGGGGTCCCGGTGGCGTAGGTAGTTAAGACACTGCGCTACTAGCCGGAAGATCGCGGCTTCGAGTCCCGATGTTGTCCTTCGCCCTGGGGTTGACACAGCTTCTAAACGAAATGGTTACCAGAAATATTTCCTAAGGGTAAAGGCGGCAGGTGTGTAAGGCTGGCAGCCTTAATACTTTCATGTGCCTCAACCTCCTGAAATCCTCAGGGCATATCCAGGCCTGGACAGGGATTACTTGCTTTTATACCATATGTTTTAGTTCACTTTAAATGTATAGTGGTTATTTTATAAACTATGAATATTGCGCACCGAGTTTATGTAGTTATAAGTTTCTTATGATTATCGCAAAATAAGACGATTCGGCTATAAATTCTGTGCTCACAATTGTTATATCAAAATATCTACTCTTACCCCAAGCTTCCGTTTAGACTTAAAAGATGACAGCACTCATCTGATTATAAAGCTGTAATAATAGTAACAAATTTTCTCACATTCAGAAATGATCCTGTGGCGGATAATGATACTGATATTGTTATCAGTAAAGCACATAAAAGTGTCGTTAATCAGTCCTGTCAATATAAATACAACACAATTTCTTGTCGATTCATAAATCTCAATTGTGCAAAATATGCTATATTTCCTTCTTCATTTCTGTGTTTATTGCTTAAGGTTTTATCGATTTATTTTGTTTTGCTGCTAAGATTTCACAACTTCGTCTATAAATTACACAACAATTAGATATGCTGAAGAGAAAGTAGATAAATTTAAACAAACCTTAAAAAAGTACCCACACACACACACACACACACACACACACCTTTCCTGCGGAGATTAATTTTATGCGTAAAAATTATGTATAATATTTTTGTAAAAGGTTCGTAGCATTTTAAACTGTAAATTTGTATATTTTGTGTATTTATGATTCATTCCACAACCTACTGTCTTTATGCCACGCTTATGAATCCATTGATTGTACATACGTACGTACTTACGGATGTATGTATGTACGTATGTATGCATGTATGTACGTACGTGTGTGTGTATGTATGTATGTATTATGTGTGTATGTATTATGTATGTATGTGTGTACGTGTGTATGTATGTATGTATTATGTGTGTATGTATTATGTATGTATGTGTGTACGTGTGTATGTATGTATGTATTATGTATGTATGTATGTACGTATGTATATGACAAGAGGTAGATATGGTTTCTTATGGTAACGTAAAATCACTTGCCTCAACACCTGAAGTAGAGCTACAAATAACAGTCAGGATATCAAATCTCTTAACCGAGAAATGACCTGCAGACCTTCCTAAAAGTTAGCAGTTTTAACAACTGCAAAGCTAGGCCGACTTTGTTTTATATATTTAGTTGTTTTTTATGAACATGATATGTACGCTGTGCTGGATGGGTTCACCCAGAATTTTCGGTTCTTTATAATAAAGCAGTTAAAGTTGTAATCACAATTGTCTTGAATAAGGACTCTTTACAGATTATTCCGTTACCGACTAAATTACAGAAAATATTAACTGGTAAAACCTGCCACTACTCAGTAACTGAAATGATCGTATTTCGTGTCATGTCTCATGAAAACTGTATTTTAATAAATTGAATTTAAAAGTGAAGCATTAAGCATTAATTTGTCTCACGTCTGGTCCCGTGAATTACTGTTGGTTTTAAGGAATGAATCAAGACAGAACTTACGTCATATTTTCAGTGCATGAGTACAGTACTGAAATATATGATATGAGATTGAAATAAAATTTTATAATATTCTATTCAAATGTATGCTTTCAAGTAATGAGCAATAAATATTATTGAGATATGTTTAAATTGTTCTTGGCTGTTAAACGTTAATAGGCATAACATCCACGCAAGAGGAAGTGTAATGTACCAGAATGGTGCAACGAATATGGCGTAACTTGTCATATGCTGAAACACAAATGTTTATCGTCTGTGATGGATCTGATTCCTGCAACAAAGTTTCTTGGCGTAAATTCACAAAATTCACATCCTGTGATGTTTAAATAATTGGAAGAAGAATACTATAATTTACGGAGCCCCAATGTATCACGTGACTGAAATTTACTCATATGCGCAGTGTTTAAGTCACTTTTTATTCTCAGCCTGTGATTGTTTCAATATTTATAATTTTATAGGCGCCGAGAAAGCTTAAGTGCAAACATTTTATGCTTCCATCATCACGGTTGAAGGCGTGAGGACTCAGAGAACGTTATTATAACAGTTTCAACTATCGGAATGTACTTCCTAGAAGCAACATCAGCTTGATATTTCTCACGTTTGTCTGTAGAACACAAACGGAACGTCTTGCACAGAACTAATCCAATTTAGCATTAATTAAATTTCGTAGCCATGTGCTTGCTAATTGTTTACTTCTAAACACGCTCTCTAATCCTCTTTTAAGAAAAACTCATAAGTTCACTATGGTATGGAATGAAAGTCGAATTTGAATCTTACCTTTCTCAGCTACTGAAGTCATAACAATAAGGTGCACCAAAATGGCGACCCCAAGCAGGGAAAGTGTTCTGGACAGCGCCCATTGGACCATGGCGGTTGGTGTAGTCCTCGACTTCTTCGTGTCGATGGCCGAAGCAATGGTCCGAGTCCCCAGATACATGGGGACAAAGAAAAAACTCGCTATGGGGCGGAATTCCTTCACCACAGCTTCACTTTGAAGTTATGGTTTCGACTAGCAGATTGTTACAGATTTAATGACGTTCATGTGTAGAAATCTTTATATAAAAGAAGAGATTTTTAATTGGAAGAGGGATGTTATATATATGTTAATGTCTCTAAGGGGGAGGGGGAAAAGTCAGGGAGAGAGACAGTTTCTTGTCACACAGAAGAATAACAATTATTTTAATGTAAATGTAACTCAAAACTTAATTCAGGCGTGTTAAATTACACCAGCTTAATCAAGCGTTGTGTTGTTTTTCTTCTTTGTCGGCTTTGTGTTGACGTCATGCTGGTAGCCTGAGGTCAGGTATGGAAGCTTCGTGTAGTTTTCATTCCCCAAGGTGCCGTAAAGATGCTTCAACTTCTCCCTAACACAGGCGTTTTACAGGTTTCTGTGACGCCATATAAGCGTTTCTGCTAGGAAAAAATGTGTCTTATTGAAATCACCAGAATCTGAACAGAGGTCCTTTACAGAACAATATACTGGCCCGAAAAAATATATCTTTTATGGGAATTTAATATTTTATGTTTGCTGAACGCGTGTGAAGCTACGTTCAAAATTTGGCCCACTTAACACAAAATACGTCTTTCTTTTGTGCTTGATTTACTTGATATTCCTACAAGTAGCAGAACACTATAAATACGATAGAGAGTATTGCAATTAGGCCTGTGCTAATATACATTTTCAATGGTTTACTTTTACTTTATGAAGACGGAATTTGTCTGAAGACTTTTGTTTCCAGGCTGTGCCGGAATAAATAAACCAGAAGTAGGACGATAGCTATACGAACTACATGTGCACTCACATCCCGAGGCCAGAACGGAAACACGGAGATGTGAGAGCAACGGTCCTCATTAAATCTTAAAGTTATGAGTGCCGCCTGCATCAGCATTCGTAACCATTTCTGTCACACGCATTAAAATCTTGAGCAGCAGCCAGGAAAAGTTTTGGCTGCCCCTTCCTCTAGGTTTTCCTTTCTAATTTACCGTCTCATATATCTTTTATTTATTTTACGAATGTATAACCGATTGCGGCATGTGCTGTCTGTGGCGACTGAAGCTCATTCTGGAGGGAGTGGGCAGACCTGATATTTATTAGCTTCTAAAAAAAATAGACGAAGTGTTTGACAGTTGCAGAGACTTATTTCAGTGCAGAGCGAAGACAGATGAAAGCATGCGGCTGTCGAACAGAAGTATCATTACTTTCATCAACACACACTTTCATGAAAATAAAATCTATTTGCACGTGTGCACATCGCGACACCACTCCGATCTAGTTGCTGCAATGGACAAACTGAACTTCACACAAACTCAACACGTACTTGACGTCTCGCCGCTCAGTGCACGAACTTACGATCTTCAGGCTGGACACATTCTAAGAAAATAAAAGAAATAGAATGTACCTCCGAGACTATACGAACATCCGATAAAGGTATTTTCCTTAGATTATAGCTATAGATCACACTTTAATTACACGAAACACTATCAGTGTTATCGTATACTAATGTCGTATAAAGTTTTGGCACGTTGAGCAAATGATCATGTATTGATTTTAAGCTCTTCTTCTTTTATTGGTTTTCAATTATGGCACCGTGCCCAAACATCCGCGAAATGATCATTTTGACATTACTACTTCACTTTCATATAGTTCTGTGTTTTAAACCCGTTTTGCGTCACTTTCCACAATCCTATAGAGCTACTCGTTATAGGAATTTGACATAGTAAAACCACTGGTAATCGTAGTTACACTTGATTCAAAACTGTGTGTAATAAATGAGACATGGGCGAGTCTTGTAATAGCATTTGTATTATATGTGAAACTGTAAGACAAACTACACTCTTAACACGCAACTTTTTACAATTCCGGCGGAACCGTCACATGCGCGGTAGACAGAAGGCGAGTCTCTTGAGCGCAGACAGCAGTTCGTGATATCGACGCGACGTGACACGAACCAAGGTAGGGAACGGACTACCGCGAAGTCCGCAGCCTGTAAGCCATACCGCCCGCCACCGACAGCGACGGTGACGGTGACGACGCGCCCCGGTGCTGCGCGGAGAAAACCACAGGGTGCAGCGGTCTTTCTTACATTGGCTTCTGTCTTCGCCGCACACTGCAGGATGTTAAGAATGACATCATCTTCCTTTTTAACGACAGAATTCGCAGTTCTTGATCAAATTTTTACCACTACACCTCTTCGTAACGAATCGTTACACGGTTAGAGCAGTGTATCTTTTTACTCTCAAACTTCGTTTATCCCTCAGTACATAACTTTAAAGGCTTCGGTCAGAAAAAAAGGTTACATGTGTAATTTCGTAACTAAAGATCATTGAGACATTCCTCATACAGCCCTGTTCTGTCGGCTAGCTAGTATCCTCCGTTTACAGCGCAAAGACAAAATCTTCGTGGCCATATATTTATAGACGATAGTGAGGTGGCAGCACTTGTGATGTAATGGCATAACACACGACAGGGAGAACAGAAATGCTCATCCAGTCCTATGATATATGCCTCACTTTTGGCAAGGGGTGACTTCGAAAGGTGGGGTAGCAGTAGTAAAATTAAATTTTGGCTGTTATTCTGGGAGTTGGAATTAAAGAACCCATAAAAATTGCATTAACAGACAATTTGCAGCCGAGGTAATATAAACTCAGAGAGCACAGGCGATGGACTGGACGATTCCGGTACTCGATCCACAGCAGGGCAAGAGATAATTTTTCTCCAAAATATGCAGAGGGACTCTGAGCCTCGCCCAGCCAACAATTAACTGATTACTGAAAGTTCCGAAGTGAAGAATAAATGGAGGTATAAATCCACTCTTCCTATTAGCCTCCATGGTATGAACAGGGACAAATTTTATTTTTGTCTAAACTTCCTTTCTGAACGGTGAAATTATATTTGTCACTATAATAATTATTTCATTTTATTCATAAACTAAATACCTCAGTCTTCGGTTTTAGGTTTGGGGCTGCCTGGCATAAAACAAGACCAGTGTTTGGTTCTAAATAGCAACGAGGTGCAAATATGGAAAGATTCGGCATTTTTCCATATGCGTTGAACACGTACACAAAAAAGGCAGGCAGTATAGGCCTTTGCGAAAATCTGTCGACATTCAACGTTAGTACTTCCAAAATATAATTATACAATTTTACTCCCACAACGACCTTCTGAATGAACACATTTTTGATAATTTTAGGGTTGTGACTCCATAATGCCATCATAAGAGTTTCTAAACTATGGCACTGGAACCAGAAAAGTCCAACGCTAACAGTGCCAGAGCTTTTTATTCAAAGCCAGCTTAACCTACCATTTAAACTTAACAATAAGTTCTTCTGTGTTTGAAAATTTGCTGAATAATGATGGTGGTGGTAATGGTGGTGATGCTGGTGGTGATAAAGTTACCACCAGCAACCGTCGAGATGACTCCTAACGTTGTGGGTCAGGATATCACATGGATAGGCAGTTTGTACTGTAACAAAACCTCACGGCTCGGTTTGTAGGCCTTCTGTGCCTAGTAAAAAAACACTGCGTGTGGATATCATGTCTGTCCACCAGTCCTTCCATATGTTAGTGATCTAATACCAGCGATAAATCTGCCACATTTTCATGAAATTCTGCACAGAATTTCTTTAAAAGGCGTTGCTAAAGAAGCGAGAATTTCGTGAAAATCGGTTTAGTGACAACTATACTGTATTTTATGCATTATTTTGGGTGATTCCCCGGCGTCCGAATTTTACGTGCCGGCGTTTCGGAACAGTCTTTCAGTTCCATCTTGATAGGCGGTGTAAGCAGGAAGAAATCAAGAATAACTATACGTTGCTTAAGGACGTACATGAATTTCCAGCATATCGCGACGAAAGCTGGCTGAGATATTTCGAATTTCGTAGAAAGCAGTACTCTGAAAATGTTACCTTAAGGGAGTACAATAATTTTTTTTTTCTTGTTACCTGGTTAAATTCGGCACACGATATATCCACAGAAACTTTGTGAGTGGTTTTTAGTGTCCTGAAAAATGTCGTAGTGGAAGTCAGGCATTACTTACGGGCTTGAGTGAATTTCTCTCTGTACTTTCCTCATTTACAATCCAGTTTGAGTAAAAATCGTTGTGAGATATTTGCACACAACGCTCTGGACTATCACGAGTTTCATAAAAATCGGAGAGAGGAAAGCCATACTTTTAATAGAGGGAAATTAAATTAAATTCCTACGTACACGCCTACCGTCAAATCGTATGAAATTCTGAAAGTGAAGAACGCCTAGGTGACATCTGTGTACCGCTTTACGGAGTATAACTTTTAAAATCTTCCATTCAGCTTGGTGTAAATAACACGTTTATTGAATGCAAAATCATAAATAACCTTACAAACGCTCACTTATGCAATGCTTGCGATCTTTTGTCTCAAAGAAAGTTCTGTAATTTAATCTCTCTACACGACGGTGGCCAGTAAGTCGCGGGTTTTGCTTCAGATGAGATCATTTTGATTTGTCATTAACCTAATATTTCCGTTCGCTTTATGGCCCTGTGCTCGACTCTACCACTAACAGAAATAAATACCAAATGTCTCCTTAGTGGTGAAGGCGGCCGGTGAGTAGGGCTGACATTCTTGCCACTATCATGTGTCGATTGTCTACAAATTGTGGGAGCCACAACCTGCTGGAGTCCTCAAGGCCTGTTCAGGAATGTATACTGATTTCTTTACTTTTATATGACAGTGGTCTTGAACGTGTGACTTGGGGTCCCTCGGATATGGATCGAGAGCCTGAATCTGCAATTTGTTTTGTTGCCCTTTTATGTTGTTATTTAGACAGACTGAACTCTTATTACTTATTTCAATGGCAACGCACTACAAGCTATAGGCCTAATCCAGATAATGCACTGGTAATAACAAATTTCGATCCTTTTCTTTTACCTAGATCCTGACTCAGTAGCGTAATGGGGAATTAAAATACGAACACGAGTTAAAAGACAATAAAAGAAAAAGTACGCAACAAATAAAAAAGCACCATAGCACAGGACAAAAATTAAACAAATTAATTTACTAATCGAAGTTAATGATAAGATAAAATATATATATATATATTCTGTTGAATACACAGAATTTTAACACTACGAAAAACTACCAGTAGTAACACGAAACAGTACGAAAAGTCAGCGAGTAATTATCTGAATACACCAGCGTTTCTACAGACAACAAGAGCAGGTTTTGCACTTCCGACAGGATAGTGATGATGAAGATGATAAATTGTATTCATTTTTGTAAAAATATTTCAGATAGGTAATACGTCAGAAATGCATTATTTGGTGGACAGTTTGTGAAAGTTGTATAATATTTTATGGCAATGTTGTCTTCGGACGTTGTCCATTGTCTGGTTAAAGGTATATCCGACGTTTCGGGGGCTCTATCTACCTCGAGGTTTAGATAGAAGTAAACCAAACAAATTGTACGTAGAACGTTAGATCAAGCTACGTTAGCGTTAGTCATTAGGAACACGTCAATGAAAATAATCACATAAAATGCAGAATGTACTCAACATTAAATATGAATGACCTTTTGATTCCTTAAGTACGAAGGGTTCTCCATCCGATAGGCACACCGACCTAAGTAAACAGATTTTGTTAGACAAACGAAACGACCGTGCCCATGCAGTAGCGTTCCAAGGCGCGTTCCGGAAACGGAGACTCAGAAGAAAGCTTGATTGATACCTGCAAGACCTCTTGACCGTGTCCCGGCGAAAGAGTAATCCGAGATAACTACCGTCCTGGGATGTTCCAAACTTGTACCTAGAGCTCTACTGCTATCCACAGCCTGGAACCTTTATCTAAAACAAATCAGCTTACAAGACTCAATATCTTCGTTCAAAAAGCGCGAAATTTGCGAAATGTAAAATTTATAATCAGTCACTACTTTAACGCTTGAACCGAACGCTTTTGATTGAAATAATTTACCAGATATTTGAATTATACCAAACAGATAACACATCGTATACCTATTATTAACTTAACTAAACTAACGATATTCAAGACACTTGTCTTTGTTTAACCTCAGAATAACTGAAACTAACAATTATTTGGGGGGTGAAACATTAACATCTGCAACCATAACTAAGTTTCTCTATATGATTAACCACTGACCGTTGAGGCTTAAATAGTGTAAGAATAGCATACAATGGAATATAATTGGACAGACAAGCAACCAACCGGATCTGACTGCCTACACAGCCACGGGTATGTAATCTAATTAACTTACACATTAGATCACACCTAGACATTACAACAAAAATCACCAACCATAATAACCCACTATACCACACAACCCACCCAACAAAGACATGAAAACAGATAAACATAGCGTCCCACAAATATTAGACATATATGAAAATAACACTACCCATTATTACAGCTCTGCAACACATC
>Ga0123357_10003273_pt1 | contig 18479 bp, 11 predicted proteins | sample TergutEmb28metaG_FD_89873 | JGI IMG/M metagenome (GOLD analysis project Ga0123357, IMG submission 89873) | Embiratermes neotenicus P4 segment gut microbial communities from Petit-Saut dam, French Guiana - Emb289 P4 | ecosystem: Host-associated > Arthropoda: Insects > Digestive system > Gut ...
AAACAAACTGCATTTTGAAGAGAAAAAAAAACGGAGATTATATACCATGTTTAAAATATTCAGTACCTGTATTTGTTGAATAAATATATAAAATGCAACGTTTAGAGGTTAGCGGTGCGGTACGACCACTATTGGGGTCGTTAGGCGTCAAAGGATTAAGTTACGTGACCAGTGGCCCATCGTTCGCGGTTGTTGTGGCTGATAGAGCAAGTTGGAAGCATTCAATGAGTGAAATGAAATTGCTGACATTTTTGCCATTAGGGAAGTATCGCACTCTTTGCGCTGGAACCGGTGACCATAGGATATCCTGTGTATTTTTAAAGGAATAGGCAATAGGCTACGGGCTTGACGATCCAGGGTTTGCATCCCGTATCTTCTCCAAAAGGTGCACACTAGCCCTGGGACTCACCCGGCCCGCTATTCAGTGGGGACCGGGAGGAGTGACAATCCGGGACAAAGTGGCTGGTGCTCTATGCTAACTAGTCACTTCCATTTAGTGTTGGGGTTAAGAGTGAGTAGAAGTATACTTCCAGTCCCTGTGCGTACTTTTACTTCTTGTTCAGGGACAAATTTACCATTTTGTATGCTTTTAAAGAAGTGTTAATAGAAGTATACTTTTTTACTGTCGATTCAAATGTGTTTTTAAAGAGTATAGTTTTTGTAACCAGCTGCTAATTATGGGCAGTGACATTAACTACTTAATAAAAAGCTTCAGACCCACTAAAAGCATTCTAACTGCTGTAAGGTCTGAGTTACATAAAATTGGTACTAAATTTAGAGGGGACTAGAGGGACATACTGCAGCTGCCGTGCGTGATTGCTACTGGGATCGCCACAAAGCAAACACAGCCCAGTTAATTAAACATGCCCTCCTCGGGTTTACCTTTTGCCTCAGCACAGAAATACAAAGGGTGGCCACATGCAATAAAACAATAGCAAACACATTTTGGTTCTGAAAATTAATGATGGCAGTAGTGTATTATGCCTTCAACAGCCGACTCGAATCCTCAGAGATTTTAATTCGTTTATTGCTGGTTTCTAAATTCGCAACTCTACTGCTGGAGGCGCATCAGTTGCTCATTCCGTCTGCAAAATGTTGGTATGTACAAGAAATAAGTCGATATTTCTTGCTGGTTATTAATTATGCTAATTAAGCCACAGAGTCTAGCTATTATTATTATTATTATTATTAGTGGGGATAGTGTAGTCGGTATAGCGACTCGGTGGATTTTCCGCACCCGTCCAGGCCGGTCCTGGTGCCGACCCAGCTTCCTATTCAATGGGAACCGGGTCTCTCCCGGGGGACAGCGGCCAGTGCGTGAGGTAGATGGCCCACCCCTTCTAGCGCCGGGGTTACAGGAAGAGTAGAGCTATACCTTTACATTCCCTTTGGGACTTCGTGGCCTGTTATGGGGTGAAATTTGCTTTATTATTATTATTATTATTATTATTATTGTTATTATTAAGGTAAAGTGATCCCGTTACAGGCTTGGTATGGCCCAGAGGGTGGGTAGAGGTATAGCTCTACTCTTCCATGACCGCGGCACTAGAAGGGGAGAGTGGTCAGCAGCACGCCCCGGCCACACTTTACCCCCGGCAAGGCCCGGTCCCCATTTTACAGGAGGCTGCGTGCCGAGGTGCCCAGAGGGTTCCAGGAAGTTAAGATTCCCAGATTACATATTATTAATATTATTATTATTATTATTATTATTTACTTCCTTCACTCCATGATGCTATGTATATTTTCCACCATTGCTGGTCAAATCATGTCACTTATATTGATATCGTAATAATTATTAATATGATTTTTATTTGTACTGTTGACATATTTGGAGAACGATTTGTTTTTCCGCCATTCACAGTTCTTTTTACTATATTACCACACTATTTATTAATATATTTTTATGGGTTTACGTGGTACTTATTATAACCATATAACCATGCATAATCTTCTTTGTTTGGTTTTAAATTTGAAGTGCATTGAATTGATTGTAATACATATTTTTAATGTCTCTCTTTGTTTTGAATTTGCTCATATTTGTTGTTGTTGTTGTTGTTGTTGTTGTTGTTGTTGTTGTTGTTGCTGCTGCTGCTGCTGCTGCTGCTGTTGCTGTCGTCACCGCCGCCGCCTTGTGCTTGTCCTGTATATATAATTTGCCAGAGGGCTGTTAACTGGACAGTAAAAAAAATAACGGCTTGAAGAACAGACTTTTTAAGATTAACTTCCTTCAGTGGGCCTAGCTGAGTAGGACTCATCATCATTTCTTTCCTCTTTACCTAAAGACAAACTCAGAGACGGTGTCAAGAACGTCGTATTGTAGAAACCTTGTAGCCTATTTTCCTTTGGAGTGCCACAGTAGTAATAGCAGCATCAGATGCAGTTGCAGTAAAACTTTGTTGGCTCGCTCTGCTTACGACCGAGGCTGTTCGGGTGTTATTGATATAATAACTTATCAACTTTTATGTCTTTTTGTGTGTTTCTTAGTGGAACTTGCATCTCTGGTCTTAACATTTTAGGGCAGCAGCAGTAAATCATTCTTAAGAAAATAGTATTACAGGTTTGAGAGGCCAAACTGCTATACACCAATGACACTAACATTATTTCGTTTCGTGATGGCCTCCCCGAAGATTACGTTTATCTTTAACAGACCTAACGATGTTAAAACAAAAGACTGAACAACGAGACAAAATTACCTGGGCACAAGAAATGAGAGACCAATGGAAAAGAGCATGTGATATCGAATTAATACGGTATGAAGTGCACATTTAACTGCTGTGGAACTTCCAAGCCTCGTGCAAAATGGAAAAATGTATTAACACTTCAGCGAAAATTACACAGAAGGATCTGCTAAGGGAGGGAGTGTATTGTGAATGTTGTGAAATCTAGTTTTGCTTTAGAAGTCGAGCTTCTGTTTTCCATGATAATATTGTTAATATTTTGTTAATATATGCTACTGACAAAGAAAGACCGGGATAGTTCAGTCGGTATAGTGACTCGCTACGGCCTGGACGGTCCGGGGATCGAATCCTGGTGGGGGCGAGAATTTCCCCACCCGTCCACACCGGCCCTGTAGTCCACCAAGCCTCCTATACAAAGGATCTCTTTTCCGGGGGTAAAGCGGCCGAGGCGTGGCGTTGATCACCCACCCCCATCTGGCGTCGAAGTTAAAGAAAGAGTAGAGTTATACCTCTACTCCCCCTCTGGGACTTCGTGGCCTGTTCTAGGGTGAACTTTACCTTTACCTTTACCTTTACGGACAAAGAAAATATGTGGCTTAAATTTCGGTCGGTAATTGTGTGTTCAAATGAAACTAACAAACGAAGAACTCGCATTTGGGTGTATCATTTCAGAAAGCGAATCTCAGACTGCGGCTGCATTATCTCAGCGTGAAATCACAAATGTTTGGGAGTTACTTGAGTATGAAATGTTGAAGACGTCAAATGCGAAATGCGAACCACAGAAATATATTTGTTCAATCTGTGAGAACCGAATCGAGTCATCCATCGTGCAAAATGGCAGGTATAATTTAAAGGGACCTGTAATGACAAGATAAATCAAGATGTAAATGATTGGCCACAGAGACTTCCACGGACAGTTTAATTTCCGTCCCAGTTAAGTCAGCATTTCATTCTCCTTCGTCAAAGACTCGTGTCATTTGGGAAACCCTCAAATAGTCTTCTCTCATAACCAACATATCATGTCGTATATAAATGAAAATTACCTCTATTCATATAGACTGAAGTTAGTGCCACAGTGTTGATCCATATTATTACGTAAAAAAAATGCCTGTGAAATATTCGTCTCACAGGTATGGCTGAAAATGATAAATTGCACCTGGGCGAAAGATAATCTTACTTCGCTAGTGGCGGCCTCTGCTAGGCCACGAGCATCCGTTTATGGCGGATGTGTTTATACAGAACATTGATCGCTGACACAGAATCACAGCGTTTAAAAGATGAAGACGCCTAATGTTCCGACATAAATTTCCCTTCGCAGTGTCTTTCTGGCATTACAAATTTCGTTACATAATAGCTGTCACATGGAATCTGGTTCCACCAGCATTGTGTTCAGCATTTGACGGCATGAGTCTTGCTTCTTAAGTGCAGTTCAGAGCTTTTAGAAAGGACATGACCTATTCAGAATTTAGTCTACATTGATATTAGATTGCTTGTATTGGCGTAGATAAGGCCCCTGCAGACCTGCATTGCTGGGCGCCCTTTGGGTTACAGGCATCAACGACAGTACAGAATACCGAAATTTGTTGTGTTATTTCGGAACCGATTCCGTCCTTCCGACAGAAGGCAGGATTCTGGATCCAAGTTATGAAATCTGGGAGTAACTTCATTAATAATCATGGGGGTGGTGGGAGTAGGGGTGGGCGAATATGCAGTCGTGGAGGGCCCCAAACGTTTGTTTAGATCACTGATTTTTCATGTTATTAAAATGCATGTCAAGGGAATTGGCTTTGATAAAGTAATTAGATTTAATTAATTTATGATCAGATATATCGCGTATTACGTTGTGTAACGATGTTGTATCAGCTGCATGCATTGTATAGCTATTTTATTCTGAATGGTAAGTACACAGAGGATTTGGAAGGAGCCGATTATGACGGAAGTTCCCGGAATTCGCCTGAAAGTGATGTAGGAAATTTCTCAGAGATGACAGGAACGCTGCCGAGTTGCGAACGTGTGTCTTACAATTACAAGCTGTACTTTGCACGACACCAACTCGCTCGGTCGCAATGTCGTGTGGGCGGTGATTAATCACCTGTTTCTAATACCATAGCATTGGATAGTTAATTGGATATATCAGTTGCACACACACACACACCACCAGGAGAGGTCTATTACGTATAATACCACTATAATTCAAATAGACTAACAGCTGTATTTTGTGCTTGCTGGTGACGTAAGGGGTAATGCTTTCATATTACTATATCATGCATGGATTAAGGAGAACCACAGTAACTTGGAGAGTGCCAAAAAAACCGCTGAAATCCGAACATCAGGGGTGCCCAGTTGATTGTCATATTAGTCAGTCGACTTTAATTCTATGCTAGTGTTTTAAAATACACCGTTAACCGCCCGTTTCAAATAACTAGTCACTATTCGTAATCATCTTCCAATTTCATTGGACGTTGTAACTTCAGCGTTTGGAAAGCATCAGCAAATAACCTACTTAATAAAAAATTCAATTCAAATTAGGCCCAGTTCCTCACCGAATCATGTCTAAAAAACTGAATTTTGATGCTTGTGTGAACAACCAAAAAGTGAAGAATGTTTTCTCATTTCGTCAAACAAGAGAAGGCGCTTAGTTTAAATTACAAAACTTCGGAGACAATACTGATGTAGAAGGCACGATGTGCATATTTATTTTTCAGTTCATTTCGCTAATTGAATAATGTTCTTCGAGAGCACTCCGTATAATTGAGATTTATAGCAGACACTGGCAATCACACATGAGTACCCACTTTCTGAAACGTGCAAGAGTCCTAAGTTCTCTATACATGATGCTTTCGTGTGCGACTCGAAGCTAGCATCTTTCCTTCGTCTGCAATGTAGAAAAAAGTGTACCCGTATTTCGTGTCTCAAAAGTACAAGTTTTAACCATGCTTATTTTTGTAAGATTTAGAACGACGTGACTCAAAAATATTAATGTTTATGCACTTCAACGTGCTTTTTAATAAGGGAAATTTTTATATACTGGAAAACGAAATAAGATAAAAAGGAACAGTGATGTATAATAGGTTCATGTGACGAAAGTATGTCTGCGAAAAGAATCTTGATATATCTATGGCGTGCCATAATTCGAGCTCTTGGTAGATGGTTATTCAGTGGGGAAACACGGTTCAGTTCTGGGTAAGTCCACGTGGAATTTTTGTAGGGAAAACTGGCACTCGGACTTCTTCGTCCACGTGCTTTGCTTTTCCCTGTCATTGTCACTCCAAAAGTGCTGTATACTCATTTATTTATTTATTTTATTTATTCACTCACTCCTTCACTCAACTATCCCTGATGCTGTATACTGTTAACAATTGGCAGCGTCTTTAAATAATAGACACTCGCCCACTCACTGACTCACTCATTCACTTACTCGCTCACTCGCTTACATAATCTGACATCTGAATGGAGAGAAACATTCTAATCAAAAATTTCATAAATGCTTTTGGATTTTAAAGTGTTTGATACAACTGCAAATAATACAGCTGATATTCATATTGACGTTACTCGGATAAAAATATAATTACCTTTTCTATTTCAAGAAAACAATAAACATATGTATAAGAGAATACTTTTTAAGTCGCTTTTTATGGTTGTAAAATTTGGTAACACCTTCCGACGAAAGACCAAAATCATGAGAATATTTGAATTTGTACGTGGGAGCAACACTCGCGCATCTAACGGTAGGATTTTGAAATAATTTGTTGTGATGCATCTTCAAAAATATGCAACATCGGTAAGGTAATTTTGTGTTGAAATGAAATGAGAAAATGGCGGTCTTGTGGTTTTTTTTTTTTATAAAGATTTCGGTTCCATCACGGTAACGACTGAAGCATTGGTGCAATGAGTGTGAAATTTTAGCTATATTAACTGATTACGAAGTCAGTTTTACATGAGTCTATTCATGAACTCTTCCATGTATCTCATATACAGTGCTGCAAGTTACATTTTTATCAATATTTTAAGTTTTTATTCTGTTGAAATATTAATTTTTCAAGTTTTGTCTAGTCTTTTTTGCTTGTTCGCTTCAAATAACGTTAATAAACGGGTCGGGAAAGCGAATCTAATGAACTGGAAAGAATACTATTGAGAGTCTAGCGTACCGTTTATGGAATAGGCTGTTAACAGTCATACGGAATCAGCTATTTTACCTTGGAGCGATAATCCATATTTCATACCGGTGGAAGGAGACGGAAGATGAGTCCGCTCAAATAGGCCTATCTAGTTTAAGCGTACGAGGAGGATGTTATGGGATGTTATGGGAACTTGGGTAATTCTGCCCGTAAGGGTGCTATATTTTTCAGCCGGGTGTTGGGTATTGTGGTGGTACAGGAATGGGGACTAGCAGGAAGAAACTATATTTCTGTATCCGGTAAGTAGGAGCGCAAAATAAAGTGCGTAAGCTCTACAGTCGTAAAACCGGCCTGTGTCGAACTACGTGATAGTCTACGTATGCTTGATATTTCTATTTTCTTAAAACTCTTATGTGCAGACGATGATAGGAATTTCAGCAGCCACGTAAAGGACATTCAGATATTTTGCGTTATAAGAAAGGGGCACTAAAAATTATTTAATGATTCGTGTCCAGTTTTGTACTTCAATATGTGATTTACAAATCTGTGCTCTGAACACTTGAGCGAGGATACTGCAGTCGGTATAGCGACTTTCTACGAACTGGGCTGTCCGTTGTTCGAATCCCGGTGGGGCGAGTTTTTACGCACCCGTCCAGACCGACCCTGGGGCCCACCCGGCATCCTATACAAAGGGTAACGCCTTTCCTTCCCGGGGTAAAGCGGCCGAGGCGTGGCGTCGATCACCCACTCCCATCTAGCGCAGAGGTCAAAGAAAGAGTAGAGCTATACCTCTACTCCCCATCTGTGCCTTCATGACCTGGGTGAACTGTGTTCTTGACACAGTACTCCTAGGTTACATATAAAAACTGGACAAAATAACTCGCATCAACAAGGCTTAACTGAAAAGATAACCTCTCTTCCCCAAAAGCGTATGAAATGCTATACACCTATGGCTCCTCAATGAAAGCACAGTTATCGTTATATTGTCTGATATGGGATTTTTTTTTAATATTTTCCTTAAAAAGCCAAGTATGAAATTAGGCAATAAGCAGAACACCGTACCTAACTTCGAAAATACGGGACTTGGGTTTCTAAGATGTTGCTTAGATCGTGAAGATGGGTGCAGCAAGCTTATACATTATGTCGGTAACTATTTACCACAGATATGACGTCACATCCCAGAAGACTTAAACCTACAAGCTGTAAAGCCGCGTGGAAGCCGTTATATATGTTGGAATGAACAAAAGGAAGAGAGCAGCTTATTATGGAATTTGTAGAAATACTTGTAAAGTAAAAGTAAACTGGAGAATACGTCTTTGAAAACTAGCATATCCTACAGTTTTCGTGGAGAATGAGGGACTTGTTTTTGATCGGCATATTTTATTCCTTTCTGAGTTTGAATTTGTAGTAGATGGGTTGGATTTCAGGATGTTGTATAACTCATACGTGGCCGATCAAAGTCCAACTGTTAGGATGTTTCAGAACAACATCTCTTGCCGAGAATGGGTAAGATAATTTGTGAAGAGACACCTCGTTGTAACTGGAAGATCTGCTGCGGTAGTGCTTGATTGGGCGCAAAATAAGTTGTGTTTCTCTCCGCACTGACTTTATAATGTGGAGTCGTGGAAAATGTATCGCTAGAAAGGGTATGTATATGGTTATTGTTAGACAGATCTTAGCGACGAAACAACAAAAACATGCAAAGTCTCTTGATGACGATGCAAACATTCTGAAGGAATTCTGAACTCAGTGAGATAAATATGTCTTTCATGTTGTGAGGAGGTGTGGGTAGCGTAGATGCCTCCTCCCCCCGCCCTGTGCAGTGTACGAACTGAATACACTCGCATGTATTTGATTTACGTGGACAGAATGCTGGTCACAAGGATTAAGGTGGCGTACTACAAGCAAGGATAGCTGAACTGCGCTGCATTTGACAATCAGTTTCTTGCCAATATTGAAGAAACAACCTCGGATAAATTGTAACAGAAGACGAAAATAGCTTACTTGTCAGTTACAATACCGTAAGATTGTCCTGAGGAGGAACTGTAGTTTTTATATTGACTGGCAAAGTCCACAAATCTGACTCAAAAAAGTTTAGTACACTGCTGAGGATGATTTTCAACCTTCCTGAAAAATTTATTGGAGAAGACTGAGCTGAGAAAAATCCAGTAATTAATAACTTGATTCAGAAATACTGGCGGTCTTTACCACAAAGAAAAGTTTTTGAAAACCTTGCAATTAGGATTGAAAACATAATTTAAATGTGACTGGAAAAGTTGTCTTGCACTGGCTTCGAGAAATAGGAGTGAAACAATTACCCCAAAAACCGATAGCAAGAAAAATAGCTTTTTAACTGGCCACAATGTTTCCTTTATTGATATGCAAGGGACTGAGTGTAATGCACCAGAAACCACACTGGAACATTTCATAGGTCAGGGGGTCAGTCGCGAGCCTCTTACCGTCGAGGACCGTGTTTGTTTCCTTTCCGGTCAATGTCGGGTCAGTGGGGGGTCCAGAGTGACAATGGGGTAGTGTTTTTCGGATACTTCGGTTAATCATCCGTATCTCTACCCGACTGATATGTGTTCATATTTAATTCACTGTCACTGCTGCTATACCCAGTAAACTTAGTAAATGTCGGCTCTGTTAAAAATACACACACTTTATGAATGTCTGTACAACAGCACCAGAACGTTCCTGGAAATAAAAAGGCAGACCAGCCCGAACTGTTCCGCCTGAAAGTTCGCCAGACAAAGACGCTAGCTATTTAATTATCACATCCTCAACGGGAGAGTATGAAATCATTTGGCAGTGTGCAGAATGAAGAGAAATCATCAGAGCAGAAATCACCTTCAAAGTAAATTCCCTTGCTGAGGAGTGTGTTCAATTAGTAAACTCTGTCCTTCCAGTTTGGAAGTAAAATGAATTCCAGGTGTTATTAATTCTATGTTTGAAGATGGAGTGGTAGCTGAGAGCATGGAGGAGGGTTAAGGTGAGTTGCAAAAAATGTCTAAAGGAAAGATGCGCGTATTTTACGGATGACAGGATATGTAAAAGGACATTTCTAAAAAAATGCAACCAAAAGTTCTTATCTCCAGTACATGAACTTAACAGTGCAAATTAATTTGAATGTTTATATCGTCATTTGTTTCAATGAATGAATTTGATTAATATTTTCAGTTTCTTAGTCTGCGGTGTAAGTTACCTGTTACCCTGATAACACGATTGTTGAAACATCTTCATAGAAAACCTCCGAATTGATGAATTTTTTCTAATTTTTATAGATCTACGTGCCAGGAATTTCCTCCGTGTTTGCTAATAAAAATATTTTTTTCCCACATTTTGTAGCCTACTGTCTGCGTATATTTACCAAATTTCATAGTTCTACTTCCTTTTGCCTCACATCAACCGAAGTCATATTTTTAAAATATGTTTAGGTTAATTTAATTCTAAGTGGGATTTCCCACTTTGCCAAGAGGTGATTTTACACCTCAGACATAAAAATATATACATTTTAATCACGCTGCTCAAAAATGACGGACCTTAAGTAATTTGCACTTAAGAAATTTTAACGCGGACATTTGTTGTACTTCGGAGTCCAATGAGGAAAATTATCGGGAAATATGTCTCTCTGGGCCAAATTAACGTGAATTTAGGGTAGGCAGTTATCACCCGAGTATGTTTGTATTTCTACTGTTACACTGCCGAAGTGGAAGCGTAATTGGAGTAGCTAGTCACAGTGATTTGTTTGCGCTCCGGTGAACCTGATACATAGCTAACCAGTTCTGTAGACGTTACTCAATATTACATCGCTTATGATTCTAATTTCTCATCATGATTACAGACTTCGGGAGGATATAAGTTCTGTTGTGGAATGAGAGGGAGAGACTGTATGCTTGCAGCCATGCACAGACACAACGAGACTTCTACTTGAGCTCTTGGCTCTCCAGTTCGCAGAGGACTGCAGCACGTGAAGATTAGGTATTCTGGAACTTTGTTACTTTGAACATATAATTCAAGGGTCTTACTTCGCTGAGGGGTACGAATACGCGTGCAATATGGCCTAGCCAAATAAGAAGAGCAATGAACATACAGTGGGACTTAAATTATTCAGATTTCGTAAAACCTTTGAACAGTGTTAACGTAATGATGTTTCTTTGTGATTAAAGTGGATACTTGCTTAAATGAAAGAAAGAAGTACTCTAAAATTGTTGAGTCGTATTGTACGCTTTAAAAGGTCAAGTTACCGAAAACTCTCAGGAGAAAAAAAAATATTATACATTTATGCAGGAATGATATACCAACTATGTACGTGTACTTCGTTTATAGTCTGTCAGCATTGTCTTGTTACTGACTGGAGCCTGTTGTTCTTCCGTGACATACAGAACAGTTGTCAAACAGTCGCTTTGTTAAATGAGAATTGCGCGATGAACTTAACAAGCTTTGGCCAGTTTTTATTCTATATTTTTCAAATTTAAAAGGAAGATTGCTATGGAGATCATGTTTCTTTTCCCGTCTGTCCGTCCGTGCATATGTATATTGTTATCAGCGCCCACAATTTGAGTTTTTTTCTCAAACTCAAGCTTTGGATAATTTGGATACTAAATATGTCGGGGAATTTCTGGTTTTCAGCCATTTTGATCTGCTACAAACCAGCTTTACGTAAAGTTCTAAACCATCATTTTATCTTAGTCTGTGTCACAATCCATTCAGTCGGTTTTAGTTGTATTGGATGCTAGAGAATTTTGTACATTATCGGTTGGTCACTAATTCTTCTAGCCATATGACATATTACAAGACCTAATTTACATAAGTGGGCTTGGGTTGGCGCAGTTGGTTGAGGAAGGTCGCGGGTTGGATTACCGATGTTGTCATTGGAAATTTTCATCGATTTAATCCTTCAGGCCGCACTACGGTCGTGGTGTCGACTCAGACTCTAACAGCAATGAGTACCGGGAATATCTCCTGGCGGATGAATGCGACCGGTGGGTTAGGCTGATAATTTTACCACCTTCATGTGGCGATTGTTAAAATCAGGGGGCCTTAATCTCCTGGAGGTCTAAGGGCCTGTCCAGGTCTGCAATGAGACAGCAAAATGCATGATTTGCTGTGTATAATGGATTGTTGATCAACGGTTGGTGAAGTTGAGTACGCGAGACATATCTGTAATGACAACTGATCTCTCATTGTTACTCATAAGCATTAGTGAATGATTTTAAAGCCTGCTTTACCTAAGATCATATACAACAATTCCTTTTATATTACGAACCTACGATCTTAGCCGCGCACAATTCAATTTTGAGAGAATTATGCCTAACTTTAGGGCATAGTTTTGATTTTCAGTCATACTGGCCGAATGCAAACATTACTTAATTACAGACATTTTGTATTTTCAAGTATTTGCATATTATAAAGAGTTTGGTAATATTCTGTACGTGAAATCTATGATGATAGTAGTCAGACATTTTAATTTCCAGCAATATGGACTCATTCAAAGACTGCTTTACACAGGATAATCAATAAAATTTGAAGGCCGGTAGACAACAAACAGCTTTTATTGATTTTCTTTTAACTCGATTTGGTCGAATATATCTAAACTTTTTTGTGTGAAATTCTATTTTTAACCATACGTAATCATTTGCAAAACATGTTTAAATAGGACCATGAATGGGCATTGTGGGTAGCGGTATTTCGTAAACCACAAGCCAAATTTTCTTCAAGTGCGATGTGAGAGTTTGTCAGTTACAAAGTGATACACTTGAGACACATCATATAAACCGATTCTCAGAATTCTATAACCCAATATATTATTTTTACGGACGAAATATGAAATTTTCTTGTTACAGTCATTACATTCTGTTGAAATGCTATTTGTAAACTGGTCGTTAGGATTAATCAGTTAATTAACAAACCACCATAAATCACAACCATATTACCATTGCGTATCTCTGAACTACATGAGAGTGCCGACCTCTTTTGAACACGGTAATGAACTTCCGGATTCTATAAAATCCTGGATTTTTTTGGTAGACTGATGAAACATTAGCTTATTTAGCTGGACACTGTTTCATGGAGTTAGCGTCAAAAGTCTTACTGATTTTTGTTTCGATTTTATCTCTCACTGAATGCACGCGGCTCTAACAGAACTCCTTTCTTTGTCCAGTGATTGAAAATAGAGCAACTAAATAGGACTGCGCTTCCATTTCTATCTGGTGACCGAAAAAGATTTAATGTATTGAACATCGTGTTTTAAAAACCTCAAAATAACATAACTTTAATTTTACTGCGTTGTTTCGGGTTTTATGTCTATAATCTTATATTGGCGAAACCGAAATTCGCCGGGCGATGTGTAGAATGAGCTTAAACTACAAAATTCATTTACTAACTTGTGAGACTGAACATGCGGACGTACACGACTGCTACATAGTACATTACTTTTCTCAGAACATAGTTTTTGACTTAGAAAATATGAATATTTTTGTGATGTAAAATAACAAAGTTGGGATGAGTAGGCCAGCTAGCAAAATATATCCAGTTATCATTCTAACTAGGTCAGATAAATTTACTGTGGATGAGGATAACACACATTTCTGAGTGTAAAATATTTAATCTGTACAGCGCTGATATTTCGTCGCTGAAACGCCTGATCTCGTTAGACAACTTTTGGCACACACGAAATGCTAAATACTTCAAAAACTAATTCCACAGATCTAATTCTTTCTGCGGGCTGTAATATCGGAGATGAGAGAAGTCACAACTTTGATTATTTCCTCCAAAGTTTGCAGAATATAGAGAGCTTTATTAATTCTTAAGTCATAATAGTCCTGAAGCTTGAAATAACTTTGTCATCTTTGCCGAGGCACAACTTGTACACCTGCCTTGCCGAGACAGAAATATTGTAGTTTTGTAGCGCGAATCTTATGAATATTATAAAGACGTTCCACATTAATTGTGGTGCTGCAGCAGCTCTTTCCTTGCGACCTGTCCAAAGAGACGCCCTACATTGATTGCTACAGTATCCCTCGCGGAACAACACATGTTGCTGTTGACCATGTTGTCTTCGCGCTGCCCGAGCGACGAAGTGCAAGAATATTACCTCAGGCGCTGCGGGCAAACGCACGTGGAATTCACAGGGCGTAACAGATGTATCGCAAATTCGGATAATTTTTATTGCGTAGGAAATCAGTGCCGGCTCTTCTGCGCACGGATTTGTTTCAGTTTAGAACAGGTCGCTGATTAGTGGATAACATGAACAGTTCGGAAGGAGAGAGAATAGTTTATTAACTGAGGAAGGACAAAGGAAGGAAAGGAAGACAGGAGGATTGTTGGCCATAATATCTGTAAGAAAATAATGATTAATGGCGAATTTCATTCGTTATATTCCGGCTTGTTAGAAGATAAGAAAAAAAAAGTTTTGAGTGCTTTAGAAAGATATATGGGAAGTTCCTGACGCACCAGGATATATTGGGATCTCATATATCAGTGAAAATATATCATTTGGAGAGGCAATTTACCAGTGAATCATCAGTATGTACAGCCAAACGAAAAAAAAAAAATTCTTTCCTGAAAATCCTAAACGGAACTTACAAAAACCTTTCTGGCTGTTGCAGATGAATGTGCAAAGCCACGTAAGTAATAATGAGAATAATAATTTTTCATCGTGCTGTGCTTCCATGCGTTCCGTCCGATTCGATTCAGCAAAGCCGTGCGATGACGGAGTGTGATGTGAGAATATGCACACCGTTTCTGTATGGAATAAATACGGAGAAGAATGACACAACATGGTTCGTTGTACTTCACAGCAGGTCAGCATTTTGCTTCATCCGCTACTCCATTTCCAGCGTTCAGTTTGCAGTAATAAGAATGATGTAAATTTTGAATTGTTGCACTAAATAATGTACTTTTCAGTCATAAACGACACTTGGTTTAAGATTAATAACCAAAATCCATAGAATCTACTGACACAAAATGCTAGTTACTTCTTTTTGGTATTTGTGTCGCTGTAGCTGTTTGTTACGACACGTTCACATATATTTGGTTGGCTGGAGTATTTTGTGCGCGAGGCTGAATAGACACTGTGGAACAATTGTAAGGAACGAAAACTAAGTGGAAGCGTGGTTGCATGTTAAGGAAGGGCAGTATTTTAACTGGATGAGTATGTGTTAAACATAAAATAACACTAGAAATATATGGCTCTAAAATTCCCGGAATGACTTTATCGCGAGTTTTAAAGAGTTATATTAGACACGATCGTGTTGTGTCTAACACCGTAACTTTCTTCATTATATCTCATTCTGAAAGTTCTACAAAATTGTTTTTTTTTATCAGCAATTGTATTGCCTATTGTATTGTTGTTTGTCTGTGTGCCTCTCCTATTTTTGCATTCTTGCAAACTGTAGCAAAATGTCGATTGGTGTCTCGGGGTAGGTGAGGAAGAGCCACGGTTTTTACAGTTTCTCGTTTTTTTTTCACTTTACTCTATATGATATTTTTGTACCATATAAATCATAAATCCACTTCAAATTTTGCCCAATATATCCTTGACAAGGGACACGCCATGACACACAAGGGAAACAGAAAACACAACGGAAATAGTGCCAGTGGCCAAAAATGGATCATGTTTAATCACCCTGGATAAATCTGACATTTACAACATCAACAGGAGAGATGAACTCTTGAATGACTGATGAACTGTCACACCAAATCTTACTGTGTGTATGCTAATTACAGTACATTAGCTGGCACCTAGGCTATGTCTAATCCACACACAATAAACCCACATAAATATAGTAGACAGTGAGGCAGGCAAACACACACACACAAACACACACACATACTCTCATACAACTAATTACCGTCCCTTGGAACATAGCAAGTGCAAAACATACGATACCAACACAAGCTTTCAGTTTGACGGAGATAGAATGGAACTTGGCAAGATCTAGTTTACTACCGATATCGAATTACCGATAGACGTGATATTGCAAGATAAGAGAGAGAGAAAGAGGGGCTTCCTGCACTTTAGTTTTGCCTCTTTATTGTTTTATGCTAATTGACATTTTCTGTGAAAAACTTCGCGATCCCTCAGCTACTTTATCCGAATATTACTCTAGAATTTCGCGCATACTGTATGTGAGCTGCCCGATTACACCCACATGTAAAGACCGAATTATTTTGCTGTTAGACATAGAGTGGAATAAAGGAGAATTGTTTTACGATTGTATGATTTATTGCACCTAAAAGTTTCTGTAGCACAGGGGCGATATGTCGAGTAAAAACTGTTAACTCGGATACGAAACTAGGTCTAACAATGCAAACGGAGAGCGAAATTCAAGTATTCATGCTGAGGGTGTATATTTAACGCCTGAGCATATTTCGGAGGTGAGCAGAAAAAAACGCTGAAATGTTTATATGAACATTTCAGCCAGCAAAAGTTTTTTCTTGGATTTACAGTCGTGAAGGGATTTTAGAAGCTGTCAACTTTCAAATGAAAACTGTGCAAAAAATGTTCTTCGTAGTATTCAGTACATGACTGGATGAGGTTTTTCATTGACTGCCGAAAAAATTCAAAGTTTCTGAGAGGTTTGCAGATTTTGTGACGGTCATTCATACTGCGCTGCTGACGGGTTTTTACATTGTCAACAGAAAATTAATAAGAAGGGCTTTCAAGATGCGTGTACAGAATTCAAAAAGTTTCAAGCCTGGTGAGTCTGGGGGCCATGATATAAGTCCTCCATATATACGTCGGTAACGGTAGGTAACTTTTAGAACATGGCGCACTGCAAGGATATAGACGAGTGACGTCTTGCATGGGCCACCAGGACAAAATGACGAAAGGAGGACTCTGCTCTATGCAGTTATTATCTTCAACAAGGAAAGCAGGTTAAAAAGGCACTTTAGACTTTACCTGCAGAAGGCGGAGGCTTTATTTATTTACTGTTGACTCTATTTCCTACAAAAAAGCGCTGAAATTATGATAAGCCCGCTGATAGGAGTGAACAGAGTTAAGCCCTGGATTAGTGACGCAGGAAAACTGACAAGCAAGGTAGCAAAAGAGAAGCAGAGTGAGAGGGTGGAGTACCAGTAGTCTGCACAGCTCCTTAAAATGCAAATTTTGTGGTTACTTGTGAAAGGCCATATGTTTTATAGTGGTGTGGTGAACCTTAATTATGTTTAACTCAATAATTACCCAACTTGATGCACAACATTTTTGTTTTACAGTAGTTTAGTTCATGCCTCTACGTTTCGAGCACATGTGCTCACCATCAAGAGGTCAAAATTGAATTACACAGCCTCTGGTATCATCGCACCTATAGGCGTGATGATACCAGATGATGAGCACATGTGCTCGAAACATGTAGAGGCATGAAATAAACGTATTGTGAAACAAAAATTTTGTGCATCAAGTTGGCTAATTACTGAGATAAATATGCTGAGATGCACGGTTAGCAAAACATCAAAACTTAATTATGTTGTTATTTATGAAAACATATTCTCATTGTCTTGCAGAGAAACGTATGAAGGAGAAAAACGTTCATGTTCCTTAGCTGGAAACAAAAATCCAGTTATTTGTTTTGCGGGGCTTCAGCATGCTGCAGCTGTATTAAAAAGAAGCAGAAGTAGTCGTTGTTTATCCAGAACATGGCTACTGTTCTTCTTTTATCAATTTATATGTTAAAACCAAGAGCGTCAGTGTTGTACAACGTGCTAATTTTTGAAACAAAAGGGCTTGAAAACTTTGCAGAAATGTCAGTGTTAGTATGCAGCGTGATAAACCTTGCAACATCAGTGTTATGCAGCCTGATAAATCTTGCAACAAGATGAATGTCGTACAGCGTGATAAACCGTGCAAAATTAGCGTGATAAACCTTGTACCATCATCACTACCACATAGCGTGTTAAGCCTTGCCCAGCCAGTGCTATACAGCGTGATTACTCTTGCAAGAATATTAACGTTATGTGGCGTCGTAACTCTTAACACTAATGACAGTATCATATAGCGTGATAAACCTCGCAACAATAGCTCTGCTATTTAGTGTAACGAGTGTTACAAAAAATAGCAATATTTAAGTGCGGTAAGTTTTGCAAGTTATCTTTGTTAAAAATAACTGGGCAATTCTTGCAAATAAGGAATGCTAGATAACGCAGTCAGCCTTGCAACAGTGATTTTTGTCTACAACAAGGTAGGCCATTCATTTAAATGTAACACAGAGACGCGTTCGTGTAACGATTATTGCAGCGATTAAAGCAGCAGTTATTTATCTGACCTACGTATCACTGCCAACAATATGAATACACTGAGTGTAGTGTAACGACGTTTTTATGGCGAAATTGTGACGCCGGAAACACCGAAACGTATTTAGGTCTTTATGTAAAGTAGCCGACATTTTGTTATATTGGAGCCAAATTTAGAATTTCTCGGCAGATTAATAATAATAATAATAATAATAATGTTTATTTACTGCAATTAGTTTGTCACCCTGTAGCAGTGCTTATTTTACATGTAAACAAAACATGAAATTGGTTACTACTAAATTTAAGTCGGGAGGACCACATGAGAAGCATTTAGTGGCAACCTGGAATCTTGGGAACCATCTCAGCATTTGCTTTTAGGCACAGGGAAACCAAGAAAAACCTCTGTCGAGGTGGCCGGTCGCAGGACCTTCCGGATACTGATTTCTAC
>Ga0123357_10003274_pt1 | contig 18476 bp, 11 predicted proteins | sample TergutEmb28metaG_FD_89873 | JGI IMG/M metagenome (GOLD analysis project Ga0123357, IMG submission 89873) | Embiratermes neotenicus P4 segment gut microbial communities from Petit-Saut dam, French Guiana - Emb289 P4 | ecosystem: Host-associated > Arthropoda: Insects > Digestive system > Gut ...
GACCACGGCTGGCGCAGGACCTCCTATTCGGGACTGACGGCCGGCGTCCACGACCAGGCGCCCGTCGGCGTGGTCACCGACGAGCCAGAACCCGACGAGTCCGACGCCGCATCCTCTCAATCCGGCACCGGCAGCCTGTGGGCGATCCCGTCGCCGATGGCCGACCTGCCCGGAGGCACGAGTTTCGGCACGGCGGTCCACCACGTCCTGGAAGGGCTCGACTGGTACGCGCCCACCCCCGGCGACGAGCCCGCGCTGCTCGAACGCCTGACGCTGGAGTGTGCCGACACGTTGCGGCGTTCGGCGTTGGATGTCGACGCACCCACCCTGGCCACCGCGATGCTGCCGCTGCTGCTGACGGGGCTGGGGCCGTTGGCGGGCGGACGGCGCCTGGCCGACATTCCCATGTCCGACCGCCTCGCGGAACTGGACTTCGAATACCCGCTGGGACGCGGCGTGCGGGCCACGTCCGGCGCCACCCTGGCCGACGTCGGGGTCTTGCTTCAAGACCTGCTTCCCGCCGACGACCCGTTGCGCGACTACCCGCAACACCTGCTCGACCCCGCCTTGGGCGACCAACCGCTGCGGGGGTTCCTCACGGGCAGCATCGACGCGGTCCTGCGGGTCGGTACCCCACAGGCACCCCGGTTCGTCGTCGTGGACTACAAGACGAACCGCATCACCGCCGACCCCGAGCTTCGCGCCGCCCATTACACGCAGCACGCGATGGCCGCCGAGATGATCCGCGCCCACTACCCGCTGCAGGCCCTCGTCTACGAGGTGGCGCTGCACCGGTTCCTAGGCGTCCGGCTGCCCGGTTACCGGCCCGAACTCCACCTGGGCGGGGTCTGCTACCTGTTCGTGAGGGGGATGACGGGCCCGCAGGCGACGCTCGACGGCGGCCTCCCCACGGGCGTGTTCGCGTGGCATCCGCCCGCCGAGGCCGTGGTGGCGCTGTCGGAGCTGTTGTCGGACGCGGGCGAACCGGACGGACGACGTGAATACGGCAATACCACCGCCCCAGGCGGACCGCGCGAGCCCGACGAGGAGGCGTCATGACCGAACCGGTGACGAGCACCCACACCCTACTGGCCGACTTCCAGTCGCTCGGGGTGCTGTCGTGGGGCGACGTCCACGTCGCCGACACCATCGCGTCGCTGTACGACGAGACGGACGAGCGGGCCATCCTCGCGCTGGCACTGGCCGTCGGCGCGCTCCAGGCGGGGTCGGTGTGCCTCGATCTGGCCCACGTCCGCCAGACGCTCCTTCCCGACGCCGAGGACACCCAGCCGGTGCCCGACGAGTGGTGGCCCGACGAGGCCGGGTGGCGTGCGGCGCTGGAATCCAGCCCGATGGTCGCGCTGGGGTCCGACGCGCCCACGGGACGCCCGCTGCGCCTGGCCGGCGACCTGCTGTACCTGGAGCGTTACTGGAACGACGAGGTGGCGGTGGCCGACCAGCTCATCGCCCGCCGCTGTCGCGTCGTGGACGGCCCCGGCGCCGAGGCCGTCCGCCAGGCGCTCGACAGCCTGCCAGCAGGCGTCCTGCGCGCCGACGAGACGCAGACGGCGGCGGTCGCCACCGCGTTGCTCGCGCCGGTCAGCGTCATCGCCGGCGGGCCCGGCACCGGCAAGACCGCGACCATCGCGCGCCTGTTGGCCGCCCTGGCCGCGCTGGGAGGCCCGCGCGTCGCCCTGGCCGCACCCACTGGCAAAGCGGCCGCACGCATGGACGAGGCCATCGCGGCGGTCCTGGGCGGCGCGTCGCGCGACGCCACCGCCATGCCGCCTGGTCACGGGGACCGATCCAGCGATGGGAGCGTCGGCATCGACCCGCCAGGCACCAGCGGCACCCACCCGCTCCCCCACGCCCAAACCATCCACCGGCTCCTCGGCTGGACGCCCGAATCCCGCAACCGGTTCGTCCACCGCGCGTCCAACCCACTGCCCGACGACGTGGTGATCGTCGACGAGGCGTCGATGGTGTCGCTGCCGCTGATGGCCCGCCTGCTGGAGGCGCTCAAACCGGACGCCCGGCTCGTGCTCGTCGGGGATCCGGACCAGCTCGCCCCCGTCGAGGCCGGCGCGGTACTGGCCGACATCGTGGACGCGCCCAACCCCCTTCCCCCCTCCGCCAGCGCCGAACTGTCCGAGTTGGGCGTGGACGCGGGCAGCGCAGTCGTCCGGCTGCGCACGAACTGGCGTTTCGGCGGGCCGTTGGGCGACCTGGCGACCGCCGTCCGCCTCGGCGACGCGGACGATGCCCTGCGGCTCGCCTCGCTCGGGGGTGACGAGATCGCGTTCGGCCCGGACGAAGATGCCGTGGGCCTGAAGGACCGCGTGCTGGGCTGCGGCTTGGCCATGTTGGACGCCGGACGACGCGGCGACGCGGACGCCGCGCTGGCCGCGCTGGGCACCCACCAACTGCTGTGCGCGCACCGCCAGGGGCCCCACGGCGTGTCGTGGTGGAACCGGCAGGCGGAATCCTGGCTGGCCGCCGCCGACCCGGGTCTCAGCCCCGGCCAGACGTGGTATCCCGGACGCCCCATCCTCGTCACCCAGAACGCGCCCGACCTTGGCCTGTTCAACGGCGACACGGGCGTGGTCGTCGGCGACGATGCCTGTTTCGAGCGCGGCGGCCGCCGCAGCGCGGTCTCGGTGTTCCTGCTCGACCAAGTCCAGACCGCGCACGCGATGACCGTCCACAAGGCCCAGGGCAGCCAGTTCGACGCGGTCAGCCTGATCCTGCCGCCGCCGGACTCCCCCCTGCTAACCCGCGAACTCCTCTACACCGCGATCACCCGCGCCCGCAGCCGGGTGGCGATCGTCGGCTCACCGGAAGCACTCCGGGCCGCCGTCACCCACCGCGCCCGCCGAGCCTCCGGGTTGGCGGCACGGCTACGTCAAGGCATCGCGGACGCGAAAGGGGGCAGCTACACCGCGCACGACCTCGTCGAACCTTGATGGCGCTCGACCTGGCTTTCACCGACGGCGGCTGGGAAGACCTTACGCCAACGTCCCGTGTAGCCAGCCGTTGACGAGATGGCGGGCGACCGTGTGGTGGCCGGGCAACGTCAGGTCGCCGTCGCGGACGGCGGCGGTCAGCTCACCACGGGTGAACCAGCGGGCCTCGGCGATCTCGCCGTCGCCGCCCGTCATCTGTGTGTCGGCAGCGTGGGCGCTGAACGCGAGCATCAGGGACCGGGGAAACGGCCACGGCTGGGAGGAGACGTAGGGGACGTCGGACAGCGGGACGCCCACCTCCTCGCGGATCTCGCGGTGGACGGCCTGTTCAGCCGACTCCCCCGCCTCGACAAAACCGGCCAGCACCGACATGCGATGGCGTTCCCAGGTGGGCTGCCGTCCCAGTAGAAGCCGCCCATCCGCGTCGATCACGGCGACAATCACGGCCGGGTCGGTGCGGGGGAACAATTCGCTGGCGCAGTGGGGACACCAGCGCGTGTGGCCCCCGTCGGCCACCTGGGTGGGCGTGCCGCAAACCGGGCAGAACCCGGCAGACGCGTGCCAGGCCGCCAGGGCCGCCGCCTCGAACGCGAGCCCGACGAGCCCGTCGCCCACCTCGTCCAAGACGGCCCGCAGCGAGACCATCTGGCACTGTTCCCGGCCCTGTTCGGCGGTTGGCACCCTGACGCGCGCGAACACCGGCACGCCGTCGAGGTGCCCGAGGAGGTAGGCGTGGCGTTGGTCGTACGGCTCCGGACGCGGGCCGACCGGCGTGACGAGCACCTGGCCGTCCGCCCAGCCGACGTGCCCGTGCCCATCCACCCACAAGGTCTGGGCGTGCGGGTCTTGCCATTGCGCCGTCAGCCACGCGGCGTCGCCACGCCGATCAACGTCCAGGTCGATGCGGTTCGCCGCCGTCCAATCCATCTCGTCCCAATCCATCTCGTCCGCCACGGGCTCAGGGTAGCGCGTCGGTCACACCGTGACCGACGATCATCCGCTCCAGCTCCGCCCGGCCTGGCAGCATCTGGGGCCGGACGGTGTTTCCCCGTCCCAGGTCGAAGAAAACCGCGTCCACCTCGGCGACATCGAGCCCATGCAGTTCGGCCCACGCCAGCCGGTAGCAGGCTAACTGGAGCGGGTCGGCCCGGCGGGCGTCGCCCGTCTTCCAGTCGACCACCTGGTAGGCGAACCCGTCACGGCCAGCGAAGACGGCGTCGATGCGGCCCCGGATCACCCGCCCCGACAACGTCAGCGTGAACGGGAATTCGACGGCCACAGGGGCGAGGTCGGCATACGGGCTGGCCCGCAACGCCGCAGCGGCGCGTTCCCCACCAACGGAACGTTCCCCGCCATCATGAGGTTCCCTGCCACCGGCAGCGGCGTCGCCCCGCCCGGCATCGTCCTCCGACCACCCGTCGTCATCGCCCCACCCGGCGTCGTCGAAGTCGAACGACGCTGGACGGGTCAGATGCGACTCGATCCACCGATGTGCCTGCGTCCCCGCTGCGGCGGCCCGGTCGGCCAGATGCGGGGCCGGATGCGCCAGCGACGCCGCGAACGCCCCGGGGTCGGCCAGCGCCGACGCCAGCGCCGTCACCGACAGGTAGTCAGGTGCGACCACCTCGTGGCGGGCGCGATCTTCCTCGTTCGCTTCGCGCAAGAGCGCACGCGCCCGTGCCTGCCACGCGTGGTATGTCTGTCGGTCGTCCGCATCCAAGCCCGCGTCCACGTCGGCCTCCACGTCGGCAATCGTCCCCGGACCTTCCCGGACCCACGCCGCCGCCTGCTCCCGCCGACGGCGCGCGTCCGGGTCGCCCACGTCCGGCCACGCCGCCCCGCCGATGGATTCCGCCAACGGATTGACGTCGAAATCGTCCTGCGCGTCGGTGATACGCACGGCGTGCTCCCGCAGTGCGTCGAGATACGGCGACGGCCCGCGCGGCCCCACCAGCCCCTGCTCCCATCGGTGCGTGCTCGCGACCACGATGCGCTTGGCCCGTGTCACAGCGACGTAGGCGAGCCGGTCCTCGGCCCGGCGCGCGTCGTCGCCCACCTCCTCCAGGTAGCGCGCCAACCCGGCGTTCGTGACGTCGCGCACCTGCGGCACCGAGTCCGCGTCGCCACGCAACTCGGCGGGGATGGCCGCCGCGCTGGACAGGAACGTCGACACGCGCGCCATCGGGAACACACCGTCCGCCAGGCCGGGGAGGAAGACCGCGTCCCATTCCAGCCCCTTGGCCCTGTGGACGCTCAGCAGGGCGACCGAATCCTCGTCGACGACACCCGGCTGCTCGAAGCCGACGCCTTCGGCGCGCTCGGCCTCCAGGTAGGCCAGGAACCCGGCCAACGTGCTGGCGGGCGACATGTCCGCGTACGCATCGGCCACCTGGGCGAACGCCTCCAGGCACTCGGCGAAATCGCCGTCGACGCGTGCCTGGACGTCCAGCCCACTCACGGCGACCACCTGGGCCACCAAGTCCCCCAGGCTGCCCGACGTCCATCCCATGAGCGAGGCCATCTGACGGCTGAACGCCGCAAGCCTCTCGCGCGCCGCGTCCGACAACGCCGCGTCGCCCGGGTTCGCGGCAGCCTCCAGCAGGCTCTCCCCCAGCGCCCCGGGGTCCGTCGCGGCGGGGCCTTTCGCGCCAGAATCCCTCGCGGCGGGATCTGTCGCACCTTCACGGGCCAACGCGTGCGCCCGCGCGCCGAGCGCCGCCAAATCCGACAGGCCGATGGCCCACCGCGACGACGTGAGCAACCGGATGACCGCCGGGTTGTCGGTCGGGTCGGCCAACGCCCGCAGCGTGGCCACCACTTCCGCGACCACCGGCACGTCCAGCAGCCCGCCGATGCCGACGACGTGGACGGGCACGCCGCGCCCCGCCAACCCCGCGTACACGTCCGCGAGTTGGCTGTTGCGCCGCGCGAGCACGGCGATGCCGCCCCATCCGGGCACCTGCCCGCTGTCGTGCAGGGCAACGATCTCGTCCGCGAGCCAGCCCACCTCGTCGGGCCACGTGGACAACACCGCGACGTCGATCGTCCCGGGTGCTGTCCCGTCGGCTGCCTTCAGGTGTTGGCCGCCGATCCCGGCGGCCAACGTGTGGGCGGCGTCGAGAATCCGCTGGCCACTGCGCCGGTTGACCGTCAACGGATAACTGGCGGCGGGCTGGCCGTCCGCACGCGGGAATTGGCTGGCGAAGGAGGCCATGTTACCCGCAGCCGCGCCGCGCCAGCCGTAGATCGCCTGGCACGGGTCGCCGACAGCCGTCACCGGATGGCCCCGGCCATCTTCCGCGTCGTCCCCCGAAAAAAGCCGCCGCAGCAGCATGGCCTGCGCCGCCGACGTGTCCTGGTATTCGTCCAGCAAGACGACCCGCCAGGCCCGGCGCGCGTCGACGGCCAGCACCCTCACATCCGCCGCCAACTGGGCCGCCACGGCCATCTGGTCGGCGAACTCCACGAACCCCAACTCCGCCTTCGCCGCCTCGTACCGGCGCACCAGGCCCAACAACTCCAGGCGTTCGCGGACGGCTTGGGCGGCCTTGGCCACGGCGGCATACACATTCCCGGCCCGGTTACGCGGCGCCTCGTCGAGCGCCGCCAGGAACCGGGCCGCCGACGCCTCCACCGCGTCGAAGGCTGCCAGATGGGAGCGCAGTTCCGAGTCCAGCTCGAGGACGCGGCGTGCGACCGTCGCCGGGGACAGCCGCTCCAACGCGGGCAAAGGCCCCGCTGCCTGCGCGACCACGTCGTAGGCGACCTGGAACCGGGCCGCGCCGGTGATCATCCGGCGTCCGGGCTCGACGCCGACGTACAGGCCGTAGTCGTCCACGAGGCGCCCCGCGAACGCGTCGTAGGTCAGGATCAACTCTTCGGCGTCATCAGCCCCGACGGCACCCACCCCCGCCGCGTCGAGCGCCGACGCCACCTTGGCGGCCAGTTCAGCCGCCGCCTTGCGGGTGAAGGTCAGCCCGAGCACCTGCTCGCGGCGCACCTGCCCGGAACCGACCAGCCACACCACACGGGCGGCCATGACAGTGGTTTTGCCGCACCCGGCGCCCGCGACGATGACGCCGGGCTCCAGCGGCGCGGCAATCGCCGCCACCTGTTCGTCGGAAAACGGCAAGCCCAGCGCCTCGGACACCTGCCGTGGATCGGTCATCATCGGACCACCTGCTTTCCGCGCGGCGACGCCGGACAACTGCCCGCGAACGAACAACCCCGGCAGTGCGCCCCCGGCGTCGCCGGGTAGGAGCCGTCGCGGATCACCGCCACCGCCTGCGCCAGACGGTGGTGCACCCAGGTCGGATAGGCCAGTTCCTCCGGGTCGTCGCCCAGATGCGGGCGAACGGACAACGCGTCCTGGTCGCGCACCACGGGCATGTCGCCGTTGCCAGCCCGCAGGAACACCAACGTCCCCCCGGCACACTCGCCCTCCCCGAACGCGCCCCCGTCGACGGCGAGTTGGTAGACGCCCAACTGCTCCAGCCCGTCGGTTTTCGCCTGAGAATACGGCGTTTTCGACGTCTTGAAGTCGACCACCCGCAGCCGCTCGTCCGGCTCGCGTTCTAGCCGGTCGAGCGCGCCAACGATCACCAGCCCGAACCCGTCGATGTCGACGGGGAACCGGAACTTCTCCTCCACCGCCACCACCTCGGCCAGCCGCGATCGTTGCCATGCCAAGAACTTGTCGAGCGCGCGGACGGCCTCGTCATGCTGCGCGCGGCCCACCCAGCCGATTTCCGCGGGGTACTGGTCTTCCCACAGGCCGTCCAACAACGCCACCAACTCCTCACGCGACGCGCCGTCGGCCTGGGCGCGCTGGACCACCGCGTGGACGATCGAGCCGAGGGCCGCCGCCCCCGACGCAGGCACGTCCGCACGAGCCGACGTCCGCAGGAAATACCGGCGCGGGCATTCCAGGAGCGTCGAAAGCTGGCTGGGGCTCAACGTGGCCGACACCGGGGACGCCTCGCCCCCATCCGCGCCACCCGCGACGCCTCCCGCCGTGAAGGGCGGACGATCCAGCGAGCTGCCAGGCGCATCCGGCTCGTCCCCCGCCGCCGGACCCGGAACGACGCCGCCGTCCCGCCCGACGCCCCCGACAGCACTCCCCGACACTGGCAACACGCCCCACCACGACGCCGGGTCGGCCCCCGGCACAACCGCACGCCCGCGCCCGTCCCGGGCCCCCGCCAACTCGCCCAACACGGCTGCCGCCGCCCGCCGCCGGGGCTCGCCGACGTCCGCCGACGCGGACTCCCGCCGCAACCGCGCCACCAACGGCCCCAGGGCCAACGCCTCACCGGACGGCTCGAAGGCGACGGGCTCCACGCCGAGTTCGGCGATGAACCTCGACGGCGACCCCCCGTCCTCGTCGGCAGAACTCACGCAGGTGACCACCAGGGTGTCGCGCGCCGTCGCGCAGGCGGCGTAGAACAGGCGGCGTTCGGCGGCGAGGGACGCGCGGGCGTCGAAACCCCCGGCCAGCCCGTCCGCGCGCAACTCGTCCGGGTCGATGACGCCACCCGTGTGCCGGAACGTGGGCCATGCCCCCTGCGTGGCCCCGGCGACGACGACCAACGGCCACTGCCGCCCTTTGGCCCGGTGGACGGTCATGACCTCCACCCCCCGCCCGACGCGCGCCTCCCGCTCGTGGTCCGCCGGGATCTGCTGGGCCTCAACCTCCGCCGCCAGCATCCGCACCCCGGCCAGCCCGCCGCGCACCCCGCATTCCCCCGCGAACGAGAAAAACGCGCCCAACGCATCCAGGTCCGCGCCAGCCCTCGCGCCCGATGCCCCCCCGGCGACGGCCTGGGCGTCCAACTGCCCAGGCCATCCGCTGCCGCGCCACAACCCCCACGCCACCTCGTCGGCAGACCTTCCCCGCACCAGCCCGTCCCGCGCCCGCGCCAGCAGCGCCGCCACCCGCGCGACGGGCGCCACCCGCGCCTCCCAAGGCGTCCCCGCCGCGCGCCCGCACCAGCCTGGCTCGTTGAGCGCCGCCGCCAAACGCTCGTCTGAGGGCATCGCCGAGGATTCCGCCAACGCGCGGTGCGCCCGCTCCACCCAACGCAGGCCCAGCGCGTCCAACCCCGCCAGCGGCGAGGTGAGCAGCCAGGCCGCCTCGGCCGCGTCCACCCACCCCCGCGCCGCCACCTCCAGGGCCGTCAGCAACGTGCGAACCGGGCGGGCCTGCGCCAACACCACCTCGCTGCCCGCCACCTGCACGGGCACCCCGGCCTTCGCCAGCGCCCGCAGGATCACGCCCATCGACCGCTGCCCCGAACGCACCAACACGGCCATCTGGTCATAGCCCAGCCCGCCGTCCAGCCGCGCCCGGCGCACCTCCTGCGCGACCGCCACAGCCTGGGCCGCTTCGCTCGCGCACGCCACCGCCCGCACCGCCCCCGCGCGTGTCGCGGGCACGGCCTTCATCCGCAGCGCCACCCCCCTGGCCACCGGGGCGTCCATCCGCGCGCTCAGCCCCGCGAGCGCCCCGGCCAGCACCGGCCCGTGCCGGTACCCCTGCCCCAATTCCACGACCCGCCCGCCGCCGAACAGCTCCGTAAACCCCGCGACGGCCCGGGGGTGCGCCCCCCGAAACCCCGACAGCACCGTGTGCGGATCCCCGACGGCCAGCACGCGCCCGCCGCCGGGCGCCAACGCCGCCACCACCCCCAACTGCGCCGGGTCCAGCTCCGGATAGTCGTCCACGACGACGGCGCTCACCTGGCGCCGCACCGCGCCAGCCACCTCCGGGACAGCCAGCGCGATCCGCGCACGGTGTACCAATTCGGCGTAGTCGAGCACCTGTTCGGCGTCGAGCACGTCGAGATATTCGGCGAAAAACCCGCCCAGGGCCACCCACGTCGCGTCGCCAGCTTCTTCCCCGGCGGCCACCACGTCCGCCGGGTCGAGCCCCCACTGCCGCGCCCGCGCCAGCCCCGCGCGCACCTGGCGGGCGAACCCCGCCGTCGTCACCGCAGCCCGCACCGACACCGGCCAGCGCCCCACACGGCCCGCGAGCAGTTCGCGCACCCGGAATTCCTGTTCCGGGGCCGTCAGCAGCCGCCAGCCGTCCCCGCCCGCGAACCGCTGGAACACCGAGCGGGCGAACGCGTGGACGGTCGTCACCGACGGCTGCCACACCGCGCCCGCCAGCCCGCGCGTAATCAGATTCCTCAGCGACGACGCCGCCGCCCGCGTCCGCGCGAACACCAATGGCGTCCCGCCCCCGCACAATTCCTCCAGCGCCGCGTGCGCCGCCATGACGGTCTTGCCCGTGCCCGGCCCGCCCACGACGAGCACCGGGCCGTCCCAGGCGTCGAGGATGGCGCGCTGCGCGGCATCGGGCGGCGGCAACTCTTCGGCCGGCGCCCGCCAGACCAACCTCAACTCTTGCCCTGTTCGCTTCACACCACCATGCAACCACGCGCCGCCGACAGTTTTCGCAACCGACCACGAATCCCGCGCCCAGGCATCCGCCCGGGCATCCGCAAGCACTCCCCCAAACCCCCCTCGCACCCCCCGCACCGCCCTCCGCGCGTGCCCACGTTTTTCCCCCAGGTGGACCGTATCCCCAGGTTGTGCAAGGCTGGTGCCATGTCGTGACGCCGGGAACGACAGCGTGCGGGTATCGCCGACATGGGCCGCACGGACGTCAGTGAAGGAGAAAGTAATGGCGCAGGGCACTGTCAAGTGGTTCAAGAACTCGTATGGATTCATTGCGATGGAGGGTGGCCAGGATGTTTTCGTCCATCACACCGCGATCGAGGGCACGGGTTATCGGACGTTGAAGGAAGGCCAGCGGGTCGAATTCGAGCTCACTCAGGGCGACAAGGGTGCCCAGGCCGAGCACGTCCGCATCCTCTGATCGAATAAGAGGTCGCATCCCCTGGGGCTGGCCGAGCCCTGGGGGAAAGAATCGGGGTCGGGCCAGGGTCCGGCCCCGTATTCTTGTCATGTTGTTTGTCGTGTTGTGCCGGTAAACTGTGGAACGCGTTTTCTTCCGTTCCCGAAAGGTTTTTCATGTCCACGGCAGAACCTATCCCCGCACCGGCCGCCAAACCCGGCCAGATGTTGATGCTGACCGCCCCCGACGCCCCCGGCCTCGTCGTCGAGACTGACGCCCCCGCGATGGCCCCCCAGGTCGAGCCCGCCCAGGTTCCCGTCCTCGACGCGAAAATAGACGAATTCCTCGGCGCGCTGGGCCAGGCCGACGCCGGGTCTCCGACGTTCTCCGCCCAGGCCGACGCCGTCCGTTCTATGGGCGACGCGGACATCCGCAAGGCCGCCGAAACCTCCAACCGCCTCCTGCAAACCCCCGTCAGGGCCATGCGCACGGGCGGCATCTCGGAGGCGTCGAACGTGGGCAAGACCCTCGTCGAGTTGCGGCGCACCGTCGAAGATCTCGACCCGGCCTCGGGCCGAGGAGGCAAGAAACTGCTCAGCGGGTTCAAGCCGGGCCGCGGCGTCACCGACTATTTCCGCCGCTACCAAAGCTCCCAGGACCACCTCAACGCGATCCTCCACGCCCTGCGCTCGGGCCAGGACGAGTTGGGCAAGGACAACGCCTCCCTGGCGATGGAAAAGCAGAACCTGTGGACGATCATGGGCCGCCTCAACCAGTACGTCTACATCGCCGAACGCCTGGACACGCGCCTGTCCGCGCAGATCGCCGACTTGCAGGCCACCGACCCCCAGAAGGCCAAAACGCTGGCCCAGGACGTGCTGTTCTACGTCCGCCAGAAGCACCAAGACCTGCTCACCCAGTTGGCGGTGTCGATCCAGTCGTACCTGGCCATCGACGTCATCATCAAGAACAACCTGGAGCTGATCAAAGGCGTCGACCGGGCGTCGACCACCACCGTCTCGGCGCTGCGCACCGCCGTCATCGTCGCCCAGGCCCTGGGGAACCAAAAGCTGGTCCTCGATCAGATCACCGCGCTCAACTCGACCACCTCGCAGATGATCCAACGCACCTCCGAGATGCTGAAGCAGAATTCGGCCTCCATCCAGGAACAGGCCGCGTCCTCGACGGTGGGCGTCGAGCAGTTGCAGGCGGCGTTCGCGAACATCTACGAGACGATGGACTCCATCGACCAGTTCAAGCTGCGCGCCCTGGACACCATGTCGGCCACCATCGGGACGCTGGAGGGCGAGGTCGCCAAGAGCCGCGCCTACCTGGAACGCGTCGCCAACGCCGACACCCGCGCCGCCTCGGCCCCGGCCATCAGCATCGACCGTTGATGGGCTTGTTCGACCGGCTTCGCAAGACGGACGAGCCGCCGCCAGCCGACCCCGTCCCCATCCCGTCCGCGCCAAGCCTGGCGGATATTGGGACGGCGCTGAGCCGCGTCGAACAAATGGTCTCGGGCCCCGACGTTCCCACCGTCGTGCGTTCCCGGACGCTGGCCGTGACGAAAACGGTGCGCGAGGTGTTGCCCCGCCTGGCGAACCTCGGCCTGGGAAGCTACGACGCGTACTCGGTCGTGGCGACGGCCACCGATTACCTTCCCGAGGCGATCGGCGCGTACCTGCGCCTGCCGCGCGACTGGGCCGACACCCGTCCGGTGGACGGCGGCAAAACGTCGCTGATGGTGCTCGTCGACCAGCTCGACCTGCTCGCCTCCACGATGGGCAAGATCGCCGACGCCGCCAACCGGACGGACGCCAGCGCCCTGATCGCCCACGGGCGGTTCTTGCAGGAGAAATTCGGGCGTCCGCAGGGCGTCGACATGACGGTCGGGGCGCCATGACCGGCCCGACGACGACGCGATCCCGCCGACGTCACAGCACGAGTCGTCGACAGCGCACGACGGCAGCATCCCCGCCGCTCGTGCCGACGGCTGCGTCACAACCCCCAGTCCAGGCCACCGCGAAGCCGCGTCGCGCCGGCGAGCCCCGCCGGTGGCGGCGAATCCAGGTGTCGCTCGTCATCGGCATCGTGGCCGTCGGCGGCATCGTGACGGGTGTCGGGGTGCATGCCAGCGCCCAGGCCGCGCAGGCCACCGTGGCGCAGGCGCAATCCGCCCAGCTCGACTCGCTCACCACTGCCCTCGCCAATGCCCAACAGGCGGCTGAAGACAAACAGCCGGCACTGGTGGCCTCTGCGCTGGACGACGCCCAGGCAGCGATGGTGGAGGCTGCCGCCGCGCGCCCCGAGAACATCGACACCTTGTCCGCCCTCGCCAGGCAAGTGACCAGCTACGCCGACGCGCTGCGCGAAGCGACAACGACCGACGCGCTCGCCACGTCATCGACCACGTTGAACACGTTAGAACTCGCCATCACGTCCTTCCAGTCCGCCGACGCCAGCCAGGCAACCGCCGCCGATGCCATCCGTGCATGGTGGCTCCTCCCCGCCATTCTCGGTTGGGTGCTCGCCGCCGGCATCGTGGTGGCGGGAATCGCCCTGGCAAGGGCCACCCACCGGCTCATCAACCGTGGCCTGGGGGTCGCGTTCGCGTACGCCGTGGCCACCGCGTGGTGGGCGAGCGCTCTGGCCGCGACGGTCGCCTCCCCGGACCTGCTGTTTGGTGTGTCGTGGGGACCGGGTGTGATGTCGGTCGTCGCGGCCGTCGCCGCAGCTCTAGGCTTGCGGCAACGCATCCGGGAGTACCGATGAGCCGGGAGTACCGATGACCAGCACCACCCCCACGCCGCCGGGCAAACTCGGCCAGGCGGCCACCCCCGCGCAGATGCTCGCATACCTGGGCGCGCTGGACGCGTGGCTGAACGTGAGGCGCGGCGAACTGGACAGCCTCGACGCGGCCATCCTCGCTGCCGGACGCCGCGACGACCTCACCGCCGACCTGACGCTGGCGCTGGCGCTGTGGCAGGCCGTCAAGAACCGCCACAACCTGCTGTTGGGCGCCTGGGACTCTGGGCGCGTCGGCCAGGTGGAACTCGACCGGCTCTCGACGTTGATCTGGGGCAGCCTGGACACGGGCGACGCGGCCTCCCCCGCCGGGTCGCTGACCGTCACCCTTCCCGAGGCCGGACGCCTGTGCGACGCCCTGGCCGCCCAGCTTCGCGCGGCGTTGAACACCGACCCCGGCGTCGAAGACCAGTTGGCCCGGCTGCGGGCGTTGCGCGCGCAATTCGAACGCGTCCGCGACCAGGCGGCCCTCGAACCGCCACCGCTGCGCCCTGCGGCCACCGACAAACTGGCGGCGCTGGTGGCCCGCGCCGACGAGGCGACCTCCAAACGCGAACGCGGCGGGGACGTCGGCGGCCTGCTGGGGCCGTTGGAGAACGACGCCGCCCGCCTGGAACGCGACCTGATCGTCGGCGCCGCCCAACGCCGCGACGCCCAAGACCTGCTGGGGCGGGTCCGCGCCGCCCGTGCGCAGTTGACCGCCCAGGAACACGCCGTCCGCGCGCTGGCTGCACAGGCGTCGGCGTCGGTGCGCCCCTGCCCGTCGGCGGACATCCCCGACGTGGGCACGCTGGGCCCGGTCCCGAACACGAAACCCGCGCTGGCCGCCTACGCCGACCGCCTGAACGCCATGCGCGACGCCATGCGCCAGGCCCAGGCGGCCTTCACCGCCCCCCTGTCCCAACGCCGCCAGGACGCGGCCCTGCTGTCCGCGTTGATGGCCAAGGCGTCCGCGCTCGGCCTGGCCGACGACCCGCAGTTGCACGCGTTGCGCCAGGCCGCCATCGCCCTCCTGGAAACCCCGCCGACGGTCCTGCCCGCCCTCGGCCACGTCTTGTCCGCCATCGGCGCCGTCATCGACACCCGCGCGAGGCCGGCATGAGGTGCCGCCAGCCCGGATGCGCCGGGACCATCGCCGACGGCTACTGCGACGTGTGCGGGCTGCCGCCGTCCACGGCCACGCCGACGAGCACGCCGTCGCCCGGGTCGAGGCCGTCGGCCCGCGCCACCGGCCCGTGCCCCCAGCCCGGATGCCCGGGCCGCATCGTCGACGGCTACTGCGACGTGTGCGGCACCCCGGACGGCGCGCCCGTCCCCGTGCCCGCCCCCGCCGTCGCGCAGCCGACGCCGACCGGCGCCACCAAGGCGTCGTCGCAGTTGGGGTCGATGGCGCTCGGGTCCGTGCGCGCCACGTCCGTCCAGGGACGCACCCGCCGACGCCGGGGCGCCATCGGGCATGTGGAGCGGATCGGAGCCGGCCTCACCCATGTGCCGCCCGCGCCGGCCATCGACCCGGCCAAGGCCATCCTCGCCGATCCGCTGGTGCCCCCCGACCGCCGCGTGTGCCCCCAGTGCGGCGCGAAGGTCGGCCAGGAGGGCGACGGCATCGAAGGCCGCAGCGAGGGGTTCTGCCCGCAGTGCGGCGCGCCGTATTCGTTCACGCCCAAACTGGCCCCCGGCGAGGTCGTCGCGGGGCAGTACGAGGTCGTCGGCGCGCTGGCCCACGGCGGCATGGGGTGGATCTACCTGGCCCGCGACCGCAACGTCTCCGGGCGCTGGGTGGTGCTCAAGGGCCTGCTCAACGCGGGCGACCAAGACGCGCTGGCCGCCGCCATCGGCGAACAGCAATACCTGGCCCGCGTCGACCACCCGTTGATCGTGGAAATCTACAATTTCGTCACCTACGCCGACGCGGGCTACATCGTCATGGAATACGTCGGCGGACGCTCGCTCAAACAGCTTCTCAAACAGCGCATGGAGGCCAACGGCGGCCACGCCGACCCGCTGCCGTCCGACCAGGCGCTGGCGTTCCTCATCGAGATATTGCCCGCGTTGGGCTATCTGCACGAGGCTGGCCTGCTCTACTGCGATTTCAAGCCCGACAACGTCATCCAGGTGGGCGACGCCCTCAAACTGATCGACCTGGGCGGCATGAGGCACGCGAACGACGACGACTCCCCCATCTATGGCACCGTCGGCTTCCAGGCCCCCGAAATCGCCACCCTGGGCGCCAGCGTCTCCTCCGACATTTTCACGGTCGGACGCACCCTCATGGTCTTGGCCGCCGACGTACCCGGCTACCAGTCCGACTACGAGCACGCGATCCCGCCCGCCTCCGCGATGCCGGCCTTCGCCGCCCACGACTCCCTGTACCGCCTGCTGCTGCGCTGTTGCGCGCCCGACCCCGACGACCGCTTCACCAGCGCCGACGAATTGCGCGGCCAAATGCTCGGCGTGCTGCGCGAGATCATGGCGCAGGCTGCGGGAACGTCCGCCGTGTCGTCGTCGCGTTCGCCGCTGTTCGGGGCGCCCTCGGGCATCGGCGACCGCCCCGGCTGGCAGTATCTGCCGCAACTGCGCCTGGACGCCGACGCCGCCGACACCGCAGCCCAGACACTCCACCGGGCCGTCCAGGCGGTCGCCGACGGCGACGACGGCCTGGTCCACCGCCTCGTCGGGCAAATCCTGGCCGACGACCCCTGGGACTGGCGCGCGTTGTGGGTCAGCGGCCTGCTGGCATTGCGCGACCAACGCCACGACGACGCCCAGGCCGCGTTCAACGCCGTCTACGGGCAGGTGCCCGGCGAGCTGGCGCCCAAACTCGCGCTGGCGACGGCCTGCGAGCAGGGCGGCGAACTGGAGCTCGCCCAATACCTGTACCGCGTGTGCGGCATGACGGACGCCGCCTACGTGCAAGCAGCGGCGTTCGGCGTCGCCCGCATCCGCGCCGCCGTCGGCGACCTGCCGGGAACGCTGACGGCCCTGGCCTTGGTCCCGCCCACCTCGCGCGGCTATCCCGAGGCCCTGCGCCTGCGCGCCCACCACCTGGTGACGCTGACGCGCGGGACCGACGGCCTGGACGACGCGTTCGCCGCCGTCGCCTCGGCCCCGCTGCCCGCCCGGTCGCGCGCGTCCTACGAGACGACGCTGTGGCAGCGGGCCTACCAATCCGCGACGCCGGGCGCGGCCCGCGCCTCCGCCCGCACCCCCGCGCCGCTGGCCGTCGTCGTCGGTGGGCAACCCCTGACCCGCTCGCAACTCAGGGCGCGTTTCGAGCAGTCGCTACGCCACCTGGCCACGTTGACGCCAGAACCCGCCGAGCGCGCCCGTCTGGTGACCCAAGCCAATTCGATCCGGAAGTGGAGCCTGCTATGACGCAATGGCCACTGTTCGGGGAGCCCGAACCACCCGACGAGGACCTCCCGCACTGCCCGCACTGCGGCGCACCGGTGCCTGGCTACGCCTCCTACTGCGAGGGCTGCGGCGGCCCGCTCGTCCCGACGCAACCGCCCCCCGCCCCCGACGCGCCCGCCGACGCACCGTCGGCCCAGACCCGCCGCCTGGGCGAACGGGTTAGCCAGGTGACTGTCTGCGCCTCGTGCGGCGGGACCATCGACGCCGACGGCTACTGCCAGACCTGCGGCTCCAAGGCCCCCGACCCCCACGACCACGAGGAAGCCGCCCCCGCCGATTGGGTGGCGGGCGTGTGCGACCGTGGCCTGTCCCACCCGCGCAACGAGGACGCGATGGCCCTGTGGGCCGACGGCTCCCGCGCCGTCCTGGTGGTCTGCGACGGCGTCACCACCAGCACCGACGCCGACATCGCCGCCCAGGCCGCCGCGAAGGCCGCCTGCGAGTTCCTGGCGGCATCCTTCGAGGAGCACCTGGACCCCGACGACCTCATGCGCGCCGCCGTCGCCCATGCCAACGACGCCGTCATCGCCGCCACGCCGCCCGATTCGGCCAATACCGCCTCGGCCACCTTCGCCGCCGCCGTCGTCGACGGCGACCGCCTGGTGTTCGCCAGCCTGGGCGACTCGCGCGTCTACTGGAGCGGCGAATCGCAGGCCATGTTGACCACCGACGATTCGATGGCGCAGGAGTTCATCGCCCACGGCATGTCCAGGCGCGCCGCCGAGGCCATGCCGCAGGCCCACGCGATCACCAAATGGCTCGGGCGCGACGCCACCGACCTCGTCCCGGATTCGGGCACGCGCGCGCTCGAGGGCCCCGGATGGGTGGTGGTCTGCACCGACGGCCTGTGGAATTACGCCTCCGACGCCGACACGCTGGCCTCGGCGATGGGCGACGTAGCCGGCCCCGACGACACGCCGCTGTCGCTGGCACGGGGCCTCGTCGCGTGGGCGAACGACCAGGGCGGACACGACAATGTGACCGTCGCGCTGGCGAAGGTTCCGCAGAGGGATAATCTGGAGTCAGAGCAGGCGGATGGAAAGGCGGAGCATGGCGACCTTCACTTCTGCCGTCTACCAGAATGAATATCTTCCGGACGGCGGCACGGATGTCAATGCCATCGTCACGATCGCCTGCACGGGCGCCGGGGCCGCCGGCCAGACCGGCAACGGGGACGCGGGCGAGATCATCATCGTGGACACGTCCGGCTCGATGGGCCAGGCGAACATGGAGGCCGCCAAACGCGCGGCCATGACCGCCCTCGATTTCGTCCTCGACGGGACGTACGTGGCCGTCATCGCCGGCAACCACAAGGCATACCTCGCCTACCCGATGGTGCGTTCCGGCGCGGGCATGGTGCGCATGGACGCGCAGGTGCGCGCCGAGGCCAAACAGGCGATCGGCTATTTCCGCGCCGACGGCGGCACGGC
>Ga0123357_10003278_pt1 | contig 18464 bp, 11 predicted proteins | sample TergutEmb28metaG_FD_89873 | JGI IMG/M metagenome (GOLD analysis project Ga0123357, IMG submission 89873) | Embiratermes neotenicus P4 segment gut microbial communities from Petit-Saut dam, French Guiana - Emb289 P4 | ecosystem: Host-associated > Arthropoda: Insects > Digestive system > Gut ...
AGTAACAACGAAGGAAGAGAGGACAGCAGCAATGATTCAATTTCTTGTACACGATGCGGCTGACAACGTTGGCGTGGCCGTCGTGGACATCCCTGCGAATGCGGAGCTCGAAGGCCGGATTCTGGAGAACAACCAGAGTCTGAAGGCCCGCTCGCATGAGTCGATCCAACTGGGGCACAAGATCGCCCTGAAGGACTTCGCCGTCGGGGATGAGGTCACCAAGTATGGCTGCGTGATTGGAAAGATCGTTCAGCCGGTCAAGGCCGGCAACCATGTTCACACGCATAATCTCAAGACGAAGAGGTGGGCATAGTTATGGCGAACCGTAAAATTCTGGCATACCGCAGAGAGAACGGAAGCGTAGGCGTTCGCAATCACGTCATCATTCTTCCCGTGGATGACATCTCCAACGCGGCCTGCGAGGCCGTCGCCAACAACATCAAGGGCACGATGGCGCTGCCGCATGCTTACGGGCGTCTTCAGTTCGGCGAAGACCTCGAACTGCACTTCCGCACCATCATCGGCACGGGAGCCAATCCCAACGTGGCGGCTGTGATCGTCATCGGCATCGAGGCTGGATGGACGCAGCGCGTCGTCGATGGCATCGCCAGGACCGGCAAGCCGGTCAAGGGATTCTCTATCGAAGGCAAGGGAGACATTGCCACCATCGCCGCCGCCTCTTACGCGGCGAAGGAGCTTGTGCAGTGGGCGAGCGAGCTTCAGCGTCAGGAGTGTGACCTCAGCGAGATCTATATCAGCGTGAAGTGCGGCGAGTCGGATACGACCACCGGACTCTCAAGCTGCCCGACCGTCGGCAACGTCATCGACAAGCACTGCGCCGTGGGCGGCACCGCTTCGTTCGGCGAGACTCCCGAGCTTACCGGAGCCGAGCACATCGTCGCTGCCAAGGCCGCCAACGAAGAGGTCAGGAAGCAGTTCTTCGAGTTCTTCAACGACTACACCAGGCTGGTCTTCGACCAGAAGACGAACGACCTGAACGAGTCGCAGCCCACTAAGGGCAACATCGCCGGTGGTCTGACCACCATCGAAGAGAAGGCTCTGGGCAACGTCGAGAAGCTGGGCAAGAGGACGAAGTTTGTCGGCTGCCTCAAGCCCGCCGAGGCTCCCACCAAGGCCGGGTTGTGGTTCATGGACACGTCGAGCGCTGCTGCTGAGGCTGTGCCGTCGTGGGCTGCTTCGGGAGCCGTCATCCACCTGTTCCCGACCGGACAGGGCAATGTCATCGGCAACCCCATCGAGCCGGTCATCAAGATCACGGGGAACCCGAAGACCGTCGTCAACATGAAGGAGCACATCGATGTTGATGTCTCGGAGATTCTTCAGGGCAAGATGACCATCGACGAGGCCGGCGATGTTCTGCTGGACATGATCGTTCGCACCGCCAATGGCCGCTTTACCGCTGCCGAAGCGCTCGGACATCGCGAATACTCGATGACCAAGCTGTACAGAAGCGCGTAGTACAGCAGTTGTAAGAACCGGGTGCCCCGTATCCGGCCAGATGTGGGGCACCCAGTCTTCTTATTTGCAATTTGAGATTTACTCTTTGACCATGCAGATCATCCTTCCTTACGGACGCACGCGCCTCGCCGCTACTATACCTGATGGCATCGGCGTCGATAGGATTGAAGTGCCCGAGACGCCGCCCGCCGCGGACCCGCTCGGCGTCGTCGGCGCCGCGCTCGACAATGTGCTTGGCGCATTCCGCTGGGAAGATTTCTCGAACGGCAAAGCCCGTACCGTCGCCATCGCCGTCAACGACAAGACGCGCCCCGTGCCACACCAGCATCTGCTGCCGCCCCTGATGGAACGGCTCGCCGCCATCGGTATACCCGACAGCGCGATCACTTTTTATATTGCCGTCGGCACCCACCCGCCGATGACACTGGACGAGTTTCCGTCCATCCTGCCGGAAGAAATTCTGAAGCGTTTCCGTGTCGTTTCTCACGATTCGGAAGACGATGACCTATTAGTAGACCTGGGCAAGACACCCGCTGGCACGCCGGTTTTTTCGAACAAGGCGTTTGTTGCGGCGGACTTCAAGATTGTCGTGGGCAACATCGAGCCGCATCAGTTCGTCGGCTTCTCGGGCGGAGTCAAGACGGCTGCCGTCGGTCTCGCTGGCGTAAAAACCATCAGCCGCAACCACGCTCTTATGACGCATCCAGACTCGCGGCTCGGCGAGTACGAGACCAACCCCGCGCGCCAGGATGTCGAGGAGATTGGGAAGAAGATCCATATCCACCTCGCGCTGAACGCCATCCTCAGCCAGAAAAAAGAGGTCGTGCATGCCTTCGCAGGCTCGCCGCGCGCGGTCATGGAGGCGGGGATTCCATCTTCGCGCCAGGCCTGCCAGGTCGAGGTGGGATCGAAGTACAGCCTCGTGATCAGCTCGCCCGGCGGACATCCGAAGGACATCAACCTGTATCAGGCGCAGAAGGGCCTTGCGCACGCCGCGTTGATTACGCGCCCCGGAGGCACCATCATCGTCGTCGCCGCCTGCCCCGAGGGGACCGGCAGCCCGCATTACGAGGACTGGATGCAGGGCAAAAAAGACTACGGCGAAGTCTTCGAGCGCTTTGCCGCCGAGGGCTTCCGCATCGGCCCGCACAAGGCCTACCAGATCGCCCGCGACGCTTCGAAGGTCCGCCTCATGTTCTGCTCGCAGATGGACGAGAACCTATCGCGCGCGCTGCTGCTGAACCCTGTCGGCGACTTGCAGACCGCCATCGACATGGCACTGCTGGATTTGCAGCCTGGCGAGCGCATCGGCATCCTGCCGCACGCCTCGTCGACCATCCCATGCCCGCCAGGCCCTCAACCGCGAAAATCACTGTAATCGCTTGAATATATTGATTTTATTGGAAGATTTTCTGGAGGCGCGGACAAAAATGCCGGAATGGAAGATGTGCCAAAGTTGCGGTATGCCGTTTGGTAAGGAGCATCGCAGGTTTATCGCAAAAGAGGCAGACGGAAGTGATAACCTCTATTGTATCTACTGTTACAGAGATGGAAAGTTCACTCATTCCAGCGCTACGGTACAGGACATGATCGAAATGGGCGTGCCGCACCTCGCTCACAAAATCGGTGAGCAGGCCGCTCAGAAGCAGTTATTGAAACTCGTTCCGACACTTAAACGCTGGCAGAATAAATAAGCTCATTACCAAGTTTCAAGAGGAGGAATGATCGTGGCAGTTTTGAAAGGTACCAAAACCGAGAAAAACCTGATGGATGCTTTCGCCGGTGAAAGCCAGGCGCGAAACAAATATACATATTTCGCGTCCCAGGCGAAAAAGGACGGCTACGAGCAGATTGCAGCCATCTTTACAGAAACAGCGGAAAACGAGAAAGCGCATGCCAAAATCTGGTTCAAGTTGCTGAACGGAGGCGGCCTGCCTTCTACGCCGGATAACCTCAAAGCTGCGGCTGCGGGCGAGCATTACGAGTGGACGGATATGTATAAGCGCATGGCGGAGGAGGCCCGTGCAGAAGGTTTTGCAGATATCGCATTCCTGTTTGAAGCGGTAGGCAAAATCGAGAAGGCGCATGATGAGCGCTATCAAAAACTACTGAAGAACGTTGAGGACGGCTCTGTCTTTGCGAAGAAAGAAAAGACCGTTTGGGTTTGTCGCGAATGCGGTCATATCATGGATAGTGAGAGTGCTCCGCGATTGTGTCCAGTCTGCAGACATCCGCAGGGTTATTTTGAGTTGCGCGTGATTAACTACTGAGATAACTGGAATGTCAGAAGGCACAGCTTGTCAAAGCTGTGCCTTTGAAGAGTGATTTTCAGGCGGCTGCGTTTATTCTCACCCGTGAGTAGAACGCTGCTTGAAAATCAACGTGATATTTTTGACTACCTCCAGAGCCAGTTGAGGAAAAGACAGGTGAAAAGAAGAAGCACAGAGAGTGTCAGGAGCAACGCCCTGCGTCTACTCTGAAAACCCGTTCGCCAATGAAATACGAGACAGGTGTCCGAAACCTGAGACGGCTTCTCGCGAAACAGCCAGGCAACCGCTACGGCGATAGTAAAGGTGTAAATAGCAACATAAAAATTTGTACTCATGGCGCTGCCGTAACAAAGCCAACCCTGTTCCACAGCAGCTAGATGCAGAATCCCGGCGCAACATCCGCTGACGAAACCGGCAATCGCTCCTCGTTTCGTAATTCGCTGTGTTGTCATCCCAAGCAGGAAGATAGCCCAGAATGGAGCGACGAAGATGGAGGAGATGAGCTGTACGTGCTCCATCAAACTGCCGAAGTGAAACGTCGTCCATGAAGCTGCGGCGCTTGCGGCAACTGCCGCTATTACAGAGATGCGACCAACGAGAAGGTAATGGCTATCCGCTCTACAAGGACAAAACCGCGCTGCATAGATGTCTTCAGTCCAGAGAGCGGCAAATGCGGATATCCTCGATGCAAGCCCCGCCATTAGACTGGCCACGAGCGCAGTGAACCCAAGACTCAGCATCGCCGGACTGTAAAAAGCCGTCATCATCAGTGGCATCACCTGATCAAAACGCTGCGAGTGGCCCAGTCCCTGAATCTGATGAAACGCGGCTAGACCGGGGATAACGACAATCAGTGAAATCACCAGCTTTCCAAAACCTGCCCAAAGCGGAACCTGACGGGCCCCGTCATCGGTTCGCGCGGCAAAGGCTCGCTGCATTTGAACGAAATCCGTGCACCAATAGCTGAAGCTGAGGACAAAGCCCAGACCCAGTACAACCCCTATTCCATCGAGCGAGGCACCGGGGGACATCAGCGGCATATTCAGCCACAGGTGATGCCATTCCCCGCTGGCAGTGGATGGACGAATGGCCAGATGCGCCGTTCGTATCGTCAACGGAACCAGTCCCGCCAGCATGACAATTAATTGAAAGACCTCGTTGTAGATCGTCGCTCGCACTCCGCCAAGAAGAACATAGACGAGAACGACAGAGGACGAAACAAGCACGCTGGCAAGAAAACTCAAGCCAAGAACAGCCCCCAGCACCTGCGCCATCGCATATTGGCATATACCGGCCATAAGCAACGCGGTGAGCGCAAGAACGCAGGCATTCATCAACCGCACGGAAGGTCCATAACGTACATCGAGGTATTCAGGAACGCTATTGACTCCGCTTCGCCGATAAACCGGCATCATCCACATGGCAAGAAAGATCATTGCGGGAATGGCGCCGATCCAGTAGAAATGGAATGCCCGTACCCCGTATTGTGCGGCCAGCGCACTCATGCCGATTATCTCCAACGCTCCGCTGTTGGCTGACAGATATGCTATCGACACGACAGCAACCGATAGCGAACGGCTCGCATTCAGATACGAATTTGCGCTTGTGCCCTTTCGCCGCGTGAACCATCCAATCGCAATGGTGGCCGCAAAATAGAGTGGAATTACGAATCCTGCAAATCCTAAACTGAGCATCTTCTGCATCTGCAACAAGAGCGCCTCATTTGTGCTTCTGTGGTGGCGCAGTGCTCTTTCGTACCTTCAACTCAGCGGGTACGGTAAAGTATGCTCCCACGCGCTCGACATCTTCTTTCGTATAGTTCAATGCGCGAACACATACCTCCGCCATGTGCCGTCGCGGAATGCGGACGGTGGTCAGTGGCGGTTGAAAAACCTCGGACAGTAAGACATCGTCCTGGCCAACAAGCGATACGTCCGTGGGAACATGCATTCCCAGGTTGTTAAGTCCCCGTATCGCGCCAAATGCCGTCAGATCGCTGATCGTCATAATTGCAGTAGGGCAAACCTTCTGCGACATCAGGGAAATTGCTGCCTGCTCTCCTCCGGGAATTTTGAAGTCGCTGGACCGCACCATGTTCGGATAGAACCTTAAACCCATCTGTTCAACAGCGGCGCGGAATGCATCGAGGCGAACCTTTGAGGTCCGCAGACCTTCGATGCCGCCGATGTACCCAAGTCGTTTATGGCCGAGCTGCTTCAGGTGGCAGACCGCCTCCAAATATCCTTTCTCATAATCGATGGAAACGTCGCTCAATCCCTCCCGAACCATGCGCCGGTCAATCGTTACCAGAGGAACTTTATGGAGAAACAGCGGTTCAATATCCTGCGTATCGAATTCCGACGCCATAAAGACAGCACCATCAACACTGCGCGTCAGCATCCTGCGCACCGACCGGGCAAGCGTTTCGCGGGACTGCATGCTGGTCAGCAGAATTTCATGATCGATCTCGGCAAGAACCTCTTCGAGTTCAGCCAGAAACTCTGAAAAGAATGGATTCTTAATGTCGGGGATAATCAGGCCATAGGTCTTGCTGAGACCATATTTCAGGGCCTTTGCTACTGTGTTCGGGACGAAGTTGACCTCTTCAAGTATCTTTCGGATCCGTTTCGCTGTCTGTTCCCGAACCAGGGGAGAGCCGTTAACCACTCGCGAAACAGTAGCGTGGGAGACTCCGGCACGCGAGGCTATGTCACTCATGTTCATAACGTCACTATAAATGCCGATTGTACCGCGGAACACCGGCAATTCCCCTGTCTGTCAAAAGGAATCAATGCAGTCCGAGTGATTTCTTTTCCTCTTGACAAGATTTCCATGCAACATGTAAATTTCCATTAATCTAAGAGATGTACGCGCAATCATTTTTCCGAAAGGCTATGCTGCGATGCTCCGGCAAGGAGTGTAACGCACGAGGAAGGTGCCGTAACCATGAAGGGGCCGGTGTAAGACTCTTTCAAGAATTAGACGACCAAAGTTTGTTGCAGGCGAACCAGGGAAATACCTTGAAAGAGGATAAATACATGACATTCAAACGTTTGCAAACCCTGCTAGGGGTGATGATGTTCTTTTGGGCGGCTGTGATCATGCAGGCTCAATCGGACCGTGCGACCATCTTTGGTACGGTGACGGATACGACAGGAGCAGTGGTGCCAGACGTGGAGGTAGTTGCGACTCAAATGGCAACCGGCGGGCAGATCAGAACTGTTTCGAATGGCCTTGGCTTCTATACTTTGTCGGAAATGCCGATTGGGCAATACGAACTGAGCGTTACAAAGACCGGGTTTGCGAACTATCACCAGACCGGAATCGTGCTGCAGACCCAGCAAAAGGTGCAGGTTAACATCGTTCTGAAGGTGGGTGAATCGACCGAGACCATAACCGTGACTGCAACCCCCATCCTGCCGATGCAAACCCAGGTGGGTACAAACCTGGGCACCAGTCAGTTGACGAACCTGCCTCTTACGATCGTAGGCGAGCAAGGCGGACGTGACGTCGTTGCACTCATGCAGTCGGTTACTCCTAACCAGGGTGGTGGCAGTTTTACGATCTCTATTGCCGGAAGCCAGCAACATGCAACTGCCGTGAACATTGATGGGACCTCAGCCGATTCGGGTATTATCGGCGACCTTCAAGAGACCCAGCCAAGCATGGACGCTCTTCAGGAGGTGCAACTGAATACGGCCGGATTGAGCGCGGCTGATGGACGTACCGCCGCCGGTTCCATAAACCTCGAGATGAAATCGGGAACCGACAAGTTTCATGGAAGCGCGTTTGGTTTTATTCAGAACGAGATATTCAATTCAAATACCTGGACGAACAACTTTTGCCTGGGGACGCTCAAGTGTCCGGATGATCCGAGCAATCCAGGGAACCTGACTGCATATCGCCAGCAATACAAGCGTCCTTACAATCGCTATTTCGACTATGGTTTCAGCGCTGGCGGGCCTATCTGGAAAAATTGGTTTGGGCTGAAGAAGATGTACATCTTCGGCGCTTACGAGAAGTACATGGCAAAGAACTACACCATGAATCCCTTCGGGGGGACGGTTCCAACAGAGAAGATGCTTTCCGGGGATTTCAGTGAGTTGCTGGTTCCCGCGGCTAAAGCGAATTGGAAAAGCTCATCCAATCCTAACGGATGTACGACCATACCCTGCCTGATACCCGGCAAGACGGACGCGATCGGGAACCCGATCTACTACGGCTCGATCTTCAGCCGGAGCGGACTGGTCGCTCCCGGCAATGTGATGACAGATCCGATAAGTCCCCTCTCCCAGAAAATCGTTGACATCTATAGGAAGTACTATGCGCCGACACGTGCAGGGACAACGGGTAATTTTCCAGCGCTGGTATCTTGGCAACCCCTTCAACATCAGGATCAGTTCAGCCTCAAGTACGATTGGTGGGTAACGGATAACGATCATATCGCCGCCTCCTATGTCTACACCCACCGCATACGCGATTGTCAGGTGGGAGGCTGCGGCTGGACCCAATCGCTCTGGCAGCCAGGAACGACAACCGGAGGCCCTTTGACAAATGGCCAGCGGCAGATCACCATCTCTCCCCAGTACCGTATAAATGAAACTCATACTTTTTCGCCAGCTCTGCTGAATGTCATCGCTTTTACCTATAACTCTTTCGACAATAATGGCAAGGCTCTGCAAGATATTGCCGGAACCACGGATTATGCGGACCAGGTAGGCTTCGGAAGCGTACAGAACTTCAAGTATCTTCCTCAGCTGTATATGAGCGGATCTTCCAATGGTCAGAGCGAGACCAGCATCGGCAATGCGATGGCTGGAAGATATGTTGCCTATAATGCCATGCTGAACGATGCCCTGACTTGGAACAAGGGACGGCATGTGCTGAAGTTTGGGTTTGAATACAGAGCTTTGGGGTTTAACCAGGACACTCCCGGAAGTGCTTTGACCTATGACTTCGAAACCACCACACATGCACCAACAGATTGGAATGTGTATAACTTTACGGGCTCCGCGTTTGCAAACTTCCTTCTCGGAGATGCAAACAGCGCTAACAAGACGACGCCGAGTACCCTGGACAGCCGACGGAAGGAGTGGGCGTTCTTTGCGGAAGACGACGTTCGCCTTACTCCGCGACTGACGGTACATGGCTCGCTTCGCTGGGAGCTGACCAGGCCGCTACATGTCCTGAACGGGCATTGGACGAACTGGGATCCGTCCGCTTCCAACCCAGTGTTTGGCGGTATTCCTGGCAACTACACATGGCTGGCCCATTCCAACGATAGCTTTGAAACCTATACCGACTGGCATCAGCTTGCACCCAGCCTGGGAGGTTCCTACAAGATCACGGACAAGATGGTGGTGCGCGGCTCGGCAGGAATCACGTTTGTGCCCCTGGGATGGAACGGCTACTCCGGGACCCCTTATGGCCAGCAGGTAGGCTATAACGACCAGAACACGGCGTATGCAGTGGGGAACCAGCAACCCTCATTCCAATGGGACGATCAGATCTTTCCCGCAACATATACCAAGGCTGCCGGCCCCGATCCTGCCAACGTCGCGTATCAGTCCGTCTGGGGGCCTTCGTACGTCGATCCTAAGACCCGCATGTTGGGATTTACCGAGAATTGGTACGCTGCATTTGAGTATCAACTTCCCGCGAATACTCTGATTGAGGTCTCCTATCTTGGGAACAGCGGACGCAACCTGCACGACGGGAACCTGGTTCCATATAATTTCCCGACCTGGAGCACGTACCAATCCCATCTTCTAGCCGCCCCAGGCCACATGAATGACTGGGTCTACGACAACGGTTCCGCCCAGGCGGCAGGCGTGACCATGCCATATCCTGGATTCGCAGGAAACGCATGGATGGCGTTCTCTCCGTTCCCGCAGACACGATCAGTCGCCTGGTCGCCTGTCTTTTTCACGAATTCGCCCATTGGACAGTCGGGATACAACGCATTTACTGTCCAGGCGAAGAAACCGCGCGGAACCCTGAATCTCGACCTCAGCTATAACTGGAACAGAGTCACAGGCAATACGGGTACCACATTTATTGACGTTTGGGGAAATGGAAACTACTGGTACCAGGATCCCTACAAGTACAGAGAGGAAGCCAAGGTTCCGCAGACGTATCAGTCAGTCAAGGGATACGTGACTTACACGCTTCCGCTGGGCCGGGGGCAGCGATTCCTCTCCGGCTCCGGGCGTCTGGTAAATACGCTGGTGAGCGGATGGCAAGGAACTGCTGTTGTGTCGTATGGCAACGGTAGCCAGAACTGGGCAGTGGGCTCGTCGAACCCATATCCGGGATGGAGCGCCTTGTACACTGACGTAAAGCCTGGAGCCAGCTTCAAGAATCACTTCAAGCGCTATGATCCTACGTGGAACCCGACGGACCCTGGATCCGGGGATGGTGCGGACAGCCTTTTCGTGGACCCGAGTAACTTCTCGAATCCGGCGGTCGGTCAATTGGGCAATAGTCCCAGAATCTTCCCCCATTGGCGTGGCTGGGCGAAACCATCGGAAAACGCGAGCGTGGTGAAGAAGACACGCTTTGGTTCAGATAACCAGTATGCGGTGACGATTCGTGCAGACTTCATGAACGTTCTTAATCGCCATTACTGGGGTAATACGGATAACACAGGTGCCTACGAGTCGAACTTCGCCAGCCCCTATTTCGGCCATGTTGACGGCGTCAGCGGAAGCCGCACCGGGCAACTTGGCGCACGCTTCGAGTGGTAACTCCGGAAAATTGCGGATGGCTGATATTAGCGTCCGCAATTCGAAGCGATTATCGTTCGAAAATATGTTCATCAGTTTTCAGTGATTGCAAACGGGAGCAACACAGCAAACAAGGAGCAAGCAAATGACGTTCTGCAAATCTTTATCTATCGTGGAGCAAAGACCTCCAATTGAAAGAGGCCGGTTTTTCTTCGTCGTACTCGCTATGATTGTCTCTTGGAATCTGCTGGTTCTTGCAGGTTGCGGCGGCGTGGGTTCGCCGAATGTGGCTTCGGTTTCACTGCAGATATCACCAGTCTCCGCGCAGGCTGGCAGCACCGTTCAGGCATACTGCTCCGCAGCGCTGACCAATAAACTGACAACCAACGGCCCGTGCGTATACACCTCGGATAACCCTTCGGTTGCAACCGTGGACTCAGATGGCGTTATTACCGCCGTTTCTGAAGGCGTTGCAGGAATCACTGCCAGCAAGGGCGGGGTATCTTCCACTACGGTGGTGTTTACGGTCATGGGCGCTCCTCCTCCTCCTCCCATGCCCGACCTGACTATTATTTCAGCCTCCTACGACCCAGCAACGCAGCTCTTTACCGCCGTGGTGAAGAACATAGGCACCGCCGCAACACCTCTCGGCACAATACCCGGCAGTACCAGCTCGTATTATATTGGCATCGATTTTGAGGTTAATGGAGCAGACATTGGCATATGGGCGAGCGCAAGTAATACTTTCTCTTTAGCGCCAGGTCAGACGATGACGATGACAACCGGTGATAGTGGCAACGGGGCCTATAGCAGCGGCCCACACTCTCTTAATTCCGGCGACGTTGTTACTGCATATGTAGACAACTCGAACATTATCGCCGAGTCGGACGAAACCAATAACTCATTTACATTCACGTATACCCCAGGCGGAGTTACTCCAACCCCAACCCCAACTCCAACCCCAACCCCGACGCCGACGCCTGTTACGGATCTGCCCGACCTGATTGTCACTTCGCTGTCTTACGACGATTCAACCGGCATCTTTAGCTGTGTGGTGAACAACCAGGGTGCTGGTGCAGTCACCAGTTCGTGGGTCGGCGTCAAATTCTCGGTGGATGATGGGCAGTACGCCAATATCTGGGGAGGCACCACCACTTCTTTGGCGCCGGGTCAATCGGTGACGATAACCACTGTAGCTGATGCTGGCGACGGAGTTAGCTATGGTAGCGGCCCATACACTATCGGTTCTGGCACGTACACAATTTCGGTTTTGGCTAATAATGATAACAGCATCGCCGAATCAGACTACAGCAATAACACAGTATCAATGCAGTACTCCACCGACTCGTCTGGCTCGCCTGACCTGATTATCACTTCAGCATCCTACGATCCTGTAACGCAGCTCTTTTCCGTCTTGCTGTACAACCAGGGCAGCGCCGCATTCAACAGCGCGTGGGTCAACGTCAATTTCTGGGTTGATGGGGCGGACCCCGATCCCGCCATTGCTAACGTAGGTACAACTACCTCTCTGGCGCCAGGTCAATCACTTACGATAACTACCATTGCTGATGGCGGTACCTTCTGGGGCAGCGGACCATACCCTATGCCTTCTGGCACGCACACGGTTACCGTAGCTATCGTTGACACCAACGGTCAAGATAATAGATGGGACGATAAGTCGTATACATTCACATATACCCCCGGCGGGGTTACACCGCCCCCGGATACTGGCCTACCCGACCTGATCATCACTTCGCTGTCCTACGACGCTTCGGTCGGTATCTTTAGCTGCGTGGTGAACAACCAGGGTACCGCCGCAGTCCCCAGCTCGTGGATTGGCGTCAAATTCTCGGTAGATGATGGACAGGACCCCAATATCTGGGGAGGCACTAACACCTCTTTGGCGCCGGGGCAATCGGTGACGATAACCACCGTTGCTGATGCAGGTGACGGAGTTAGCTATGGTAGTGGCCCCTACACTATCGGTTCTGGTACTTACACAATTTCCGCATTGGCCAACAACGACAGTAGTATCACCGAATCAGACTACAGTAATAACACAGCATCAATGCAGTATCCCATCTCTTTAGATGGCCAGCCCGACCTGATTATCCCTTCAGCGTCCTACGATGCTTCAACTGGTCTGTTTACCTTCATGGTGTACAACCAGGGCAATGCCGCAGTCAGCGACACGTGGATTCGTGTCGATTTCACGGTTGATGGAGCCACCGATTCCGTCGCCTGGGGAGGTACAACGACCTCTCTGGCTCCAGGTCAATCATTGACGTTAACCACTATTGCTGATGCAGGTGACAACATCACTTGGGGCAGCGGCCCATACACCTTGCCCTCCGGTACGCACACAATTACCGCAACAATCACAAACACCGGCGGTCCCCAATTAAACTGGAACAATAAGTCATATACATTCACGTATCCTCCGGGTGCTCAGGCCAGCCTGCCTGATCTGGTTGTCACTTCGCTGACTTACGATGCTTCAACAGGTATCTTTACCAGCGTAGTAAACAACCAGGGCACCGCCGATACTCCTAATACGTGGATCAGTATGAATTACTTGATTGACGGTGCGGACTTGGGCGTTTGGAGCGGCTTTACGGGCGTTGTAGCAGCAGGCTCATCGGTGACAATGACATCCGGCGATAACGATAGCACCACCGGAGCCTTTAGCAGCGGCCCATACACTCTCAGTCCCGGTGTGCATACAATTGCCGCAGTGGTCAACAACAATGGAAGTGGTTTCGCCGAGTCAAACATAGACAACAACACGCTTTCAGAACAGATATGGGCCGGAGCTGCGTCGAGAGCTGCGGATTTCCAACATATCTGGGGAGCGGCTGGTCATGCTGGCGGATATAGCACTATCAAGTTAGCCGCTGACATCCAATACACAGGCATACAACAATGGCGTGACGGAATTTCAGATGCCTCCAGCGGACCTTTCCAGGTGATTGCGTCTCAAGGTCTCAAGTTCACAGCTATGCCATGGTACACAGATAGCAGTCAGGAGACGATTGATATTCCCATGGTGATCAGTAATTTGAAAATCATGGCTAACCAGGGAGTGCTCGGAGCAATCGAAGGCCTGAATGAACCCATAGGGAATCCTATTACCTATATGGGGCAGTCGTCTTCCACTGGTACATTTGTGCCAGTTGCTGCGTGGATGCGCGACTTTTATGCCGCAGTGAAGGCAGATTCAGTTCTTCAAAATTACCCCGTCTATGGTGCGACGCTTGTCGGCGGAGAACCGGATAATGTCGGTCTGCAATTTCTAACTATTCCAACTCCCGCGCCGGCAGGTGTCGATACGACATTTCCTGCTGGTACCACATTTGCGGATTACGCAAATGGGCACGTCTATCCGCTTAATCTGGGAGGTGCGCAGACGATTGCTGAAGGGACGGATTACCTTCAGAAGCAACTCGCCAGCGACTACGTTTCTACATGGCGCGGATTCCCCGGTTATACACAGGAGCAAGCGAATGCTCTGCCCAAAGTCATTACGGAATTCGGTTTTCAGATTGGGTCTCCTGTTCCAAATGGGACGGTGGTCGATCAAACTACAGCCGGTAAAAATATAGTTACCGGTCTTCTCAATGCCTATGTCGATGGCTATCAGCTCGCTGCAGTCTACACGTTTTATCCTTGGAGTGGAGATACTGGCTGGAGTATCTACTCCAATCCTGGATATCCACTTCCTGCCGCAACCTACATGCACAATCTATCCGTGCCGATATCAGATACAGCTGCGAGTGCAAGGACATTTACCACTGGAAGTCTCGCTTACACTCTAAGCGGTATGCCGTCTACGGCAACATCGCTGCTGCTGCAAAAATCCAATGGCCAGTTCGAACTCGTAATCTGGAACAATATTACGAATTGGGATGTGGCTGCCGGAACTCCGATTACGATCGCTCCGACGGATGTGACTGTAAATCTGGGAATTTCAGCCTCACAAGTAAATGTGTACGACGTAACTTCTGGAACAACAGCAACCCCGGTCCAAACCTTGACGGACACCGATACAGTAACTGTTCCTCTCAGTGATTATCCGATGGTAATTGAGGTCACACAATGAGGAGATGCCATTGCCAGCCGGATGGAAAGCGTGTCTTTGTGGCCATCTAGTGAGTAGGGCTATACGTGATGAAATGACTGGTCGTGTCCACAGGTTTGCAAGTGGACACGGCCAGTTTGAAATAAGGGACACAAATGGTAACAAGGCGGGAAGCGCTCCAACTCATACCGGGAACTATAGAATATTTCTCATCTACTACCATAAAATTGCAATCGATAGATGAAAATAGTTTGCAAGCGAAGGAACCAGAACCAACAGCAGAAGCACCTATAAATTTCCGATGGAGCACTCCAAAGTGGCATATTTCGCTCGATCAGGATGGTCTAATCACAAGGATTAATCATCCGGCTGACAAGTATTCTATGAACTGGGTCCGTGAGGGTGAACAATGGGGACTCGGAATGACGCTTACAGATGGCAAACTTACCCGATGGAGGCCTCCGGTTTTATATAAGGACAAAGGCAATCTAGTGATTGTCAGCGAGTACAACCAAGATAAGTTTGGCGTAAAAGTACGTCGTGAGATTACGGAAGCAGGGCAACTGAATGAGTCCTATACATTCGTGAATCATGGAGATTCACCTGTGGACTTTGCGGAGGGCGATCTTGGTATTCGCATTCCACTTCCGGATAATTATCCAGACTCAGCCACCTGTCTGACAAATCGATGTAACGCTCACATCTGGACAGGTGGCGGCGTTAGCTATATTGTAGCAATCCGCATGGGGGGCACGGCTCCGCACCTTGGTGTTGTGCTGACAAGTGGAAGCCTTGCATCGTACAGTATTACCGACAGACCATGGAATTCTAATGATCGTGGTATCTTTGTTCTTCACCCGGGCAGTTTCTCGTTGCCTTCTCATGGGCAACAAACTTTCAATTTGAAAACGTTTTGGCACACAGGATGGGAGGATTTTTTCAAGCAGGCGTCGGGTATTCATGGCTTTATACGGTTGAGCGCCGATCATTACACAGTATCCAAAGGAGATACAATTCAGCTTCGTGCAGAGTCTGCATCCTTCTCTTCATCACCCCAGCTCATGCTGGATGGCAAGGCAATTCCGTTCGCGCGAGGCCCGGGAACTTTAACAGCTTCTATAACTCTGCAAAGAACTGGAGAACATACGGTTAAAGTGATAAGCGATGGTAGTCAAACCTACCTTCGTGCCTTGGTTACTGAGGATCCGTTGAGGTTGATTGAAGCACGTGCTACCTTCATTGTTAACAAACAACAATGCAATGACCAAGCCAGCCCTCACTACGGAAGTTATCTTGTTTACGATAATGAGACTCATTTGCAGAGTTACAGTCAGGTTGCCGATCACAACGCAGGACGCGAGCGCGTCGGGATGGGAGTTCTGATTGCATTGTTTCTTCCACTGTGTAAAGATGTTGCACTAAAACGAGAACTAGCGCAGAGCCTGGACCGCTATTGGAAGTTCGTGACGACAAAGCTTCAGGATGAAGCGGGGACCGTTTTTGATGATGCTGACGTTCCGAGGCAGCGGCTCTATAACTATCCATGGGTAGCTCATCTGCATCTTGCCATGTTCCAAAATAGCGGTGAGCGGAAGTATTGTGACTGGTTTCTGAAGACTCTAAGGTCTTTCTATGCCAAAGGTGGAGCCGGATTCTATTGCATAGGATTACCTGTCTCGGAGAGCCTTAATGAACTAAAGAAAGCGGATTTGACGACAGAGTACGATGAAGTGCTGGCGCTTTATCAAGAGCACGCCGATGTGCTTCTCAGAGTTTCGACCGACTTTCCGCGAAGCGAGGTCAACTACGAACAAAGTATCGTCGCTCCTGCCGTGCAGATACTTGCTGAGGTCTATCTTGCGACGCAGGATAGAAGATATGCCGATGGCTTATGGCCGCTGCTCCGCTGTCTTGAGGCATTCAATGGCCAGCAGCCTGACTACCACCTGAATGATATAGCTATTCGCCATTGGGACGACTACTGGTTCGGCAAGCGCCAGTTGTATGGCGATACCTTTCCGCACTACTGGTCTACGATCACTGCCGTCTGCTTCGATGATGTTGCCCGAGCCACAAGGGATCCTCGGTACAGTGAAAGAGCCAGAAATATTCTGGCCAATAATTTATGTCTGTTTCAGGCTGATGGAAGCGCATCCTGCACAAGCGTTTTACCCCTCACGATAAACGGCAAACAGGGACGATTTCTCGATCCGTTGGCAAACGATCAGGACTGGGCTTTGGTCTATTACCTGATGATCCATGAGCGCATACCTTCCTGGAAAGAAGAGGCAGCCAATATCGATGTGGAATTGAACAGTTAGCATGCAACCATTTTTATGGGATATTACATGACTTATATTTCACGTCGCCACCTGCTTTCTTTTGGTCTGGCCTTGGTTGGTCCTTCAGCGATCCGTTCTGCATGGGTGGCCGAGGTCTACGTGTCAGATAGTCATGCAAAGGTGGAACGTCCGTCAAAAGAGCTGAAAGGATTCGAGAAGGTCTCGTTAGCGGCTGGCGAGACAAAGCATGTTTCGGTTCCGCTGGATGCGCGGGCGTTTGCATACTGGGATGTTGAAACCAGGAAATGGAAGATTGCTCCAGGCAAATTCACTATCGTTGCGGGAGATTCCGTAGAGTCGGAAAGCTTGAAAGGAAATATCGAAATTTCAGATGTTGCTGCTGAAACTGCGCAGTTCCAGTAAATTAGGCGGTGATGCAAGTATGAATGCACATTCTGGCACAGACCCTCTTCTTGAAAAGGTGAGGAAGAGTAGGACATGTGCTGGAATTACGGTCCGGTTTCGGTCCGCCCCCCTGCACTAAATAAAGACACGAAAAATTGCGAAAAAGGCACACTTTGCGAAAATCGGAAAAACCGTTGTAATCGCTTGAAATAATTGATTTTACTGGAGAAATTTTTGGAGGCGCGGACCGGATTCGAACCGGTGCATAAAGGTTTTGCAGACCTCTCCCTTACCACTTGGGTACCGCGCCCTAAAAGGTTATTATATCTCCTTTTATTCAGGTTTGAGGAGATATTTGCTCTTCGCGAACAAGACTGTCTGCTGCGGCGGGCGATGCCTCGCCTTTCCATGGAGCGGACCTGACGGCTCTTGTTCTTGCTTTTGGGCATTGCACCCGGCTGGTTTGAAACGCGCCTGCGGCGCTTGAATATCAAACATCTGAATAACTCTACAAGAAAGAAAAATGCTTTAGTACCTGAAAAGTAATATACCGGCTTGCGCAATACAGTTAGCGTTTACTTGACTATTGTGGTAAAAACACGACGGTTGAGAGGGCTGCTTGTAAAATTGTGTCTCATTTAAGCGCAACTGTTTGCCTGTAAAGTGTGTATAACGTTTTATCGGGTTTGTGTCGGGCATTAGTCCGGGTTTGTGGGTTGCCGTTCCTTCTTTGCCTGCTTTCGGGCGGAGGGCGGCATTAGCTTCGGAGGGATTAAAGTGTCTTTTGCTGATTTGGTACGTTTCCGTCGCGTTTCTCGTCGTGTGAGCAAGGTATATATACTTGCTCCCGTCTTTTTGGTTATGGGCATCGTTTCGTTGTTTGTTTCAGGTGCCCAGGCACAGGTAATGCTGGTCCCTGAACCGATTCCTCAGGCTACGGTCGGCGGGTCTCCTTATGGCCCCTACACTTTGACCGTGAAGTCTCTGGCTGCTTCCCAGCAGATTACCGGCTATGGTGACGTACCGTTGTCTTACGGCGAAATCCAGGAGTTCACCGTCGATCCAGGAACATGTACCGTCGGTCTGGTGATGAATGTGGGTGATACCTGCGATTTATCGGTGACCTTTACGCCTGAGTGGGTGGGCTTGCGGCAAGTGCCGTTCAACATACAGACCAGCACGGGGCCAGCAGCCAACGGAACGTTCCCCGGAGGATATAATATCG